>ERZ1669248.258-NODE-258-length-29185-cov-5.753519_pt1 | contig 29185 bp, 19 predicted proteins | sample MGYA00579296_ERZ1669248 | MGnify/ENA primary metagenome ERZ1669248 (study PRJEB41166, sample SAMN08046057) | hot springs metagenome | biome: hot spring; feature: neutral hot spring; material: thermophilic sediment; isolation source: thermophilic sediment from...
CCTCACACAATAATGTGGGTGTCATCCTCAAGATTATTCAACAAGGGTTCAAGGTAGGGCGGCTGGATGCTTGCTAACAGTCGATGCGACTTACCACACCATCAACTCGGCTTATTCGTTCGCGCCGGTGGGCTACCGCGCATGCGATGAAACTAAATGTAATTTTTTTTCGAGCGTGAAGAGCATGTGTGATAAGTAAGGCTCATAGCGTGCGCTAGGGATGCTCCGATTGAATTCATCTTATGCCGGGTTTCGGTTCAGGAGAGATGAATCAGAGGCTCCGTAAATAAAAAGAACCCCATCAAATACATGGGTAGCAGGCCCTGTCATCATCACGGATTCGTTCGGTTTTCCGCTCCATTCAATGCGCAGGGTTCCGCCTCGAAGGTGAACCGTGACAGGGGATGCGAGTAATCCCCGCCGAATGCCACTTACTGCCGCTGCGCAAGCGCCCGTACCGCACGCGAGGGTTTCACCTGCACCCCGCTCAAATACCCGTAAATTGATGGTGTGCCAATCTATGCGCTGCATAAAGCCCACATTGGTTCGTTTGGGGAAGCTTGGGTGTTGCTCGATGATTGGCCCTAATTCAAGCACGGGCGCGGTGGATGTGTCTTCAACATCAATGATGGCGTGGGGGTTGCCCATGGATACCGCGTCAATTGTGAGGGATGTGATTCTTGCGGGGTTTGCGGGGAGCGCTAAGGCATACGCGGTTGAGGGTGCTTGGGCTATAAAAGGAATGTCAGCTGGCGTGAAAATAGGCGCGCCCATGTCAACTGCGACGCTATTATCTTCGGTGAGCGTTAACACAATGCGCCCGCTGGCCGTGCCTACGGGGATCACGCGCGCCGAGGTAAGGCCTTTGTCGAAAACAAAACGCGCAAAACAGCGAGCCCCATTGCCACATTGTTCAACTTCACTGCCATCGGCATTAAAAATACGATAGGTGAACAAGGTGTCGGCGGTTTTTGGGGGTTCAACCACAAGGAGTTGATCAAATCCTATGCCAACGTGCCGGTCTGCCCAGTGTTTTATGAGGTTGGGGTTGAGGGGCGGGGCGTGTTTTGTGGCGTCAATCACCATGAAATCGTTGCCAAGACCGTGCATTTTCGTAAATTGGATGGACATAGGGTGTTCTGTTTTTGGTTGGATGAGGTGAGAATTATCGCCGCCTTCGGGGATAAATGAAATCGTGTCAAAACAGCATGAAGTTTGAGAATCAGGCGATTGGCGCTGACGAAACCCGATTAGTTCGGGTATACTGCCGCACCAATTTATTCCTTATATATGGATGCTTCTGTGATTTCCCATCTGCGTAACATTGCCATCATCGCCCACGTTGACCACGGTAAAACTACCTTGGTTGATAAGCTTCTGCAACAATCCGGCACCTTAGATGCGCGCACCGATACCGGCGAGCGCTTGATGGACTCTAACGCCATTGAAAAAGAGCGGGGTATTACCATTTTGGCGAAAAATACCGCCATTCGCTGGACGAGCCCTGCCGGTGAAGAGTATCGCATTAATATTGTAGACACCCCGGGGCACGCCGACTTCGGTGGCGAGGTTGAGCGGGTGTTGTCGATGGTCGATTCGGTTCTGCTTCTGGTTGATGCGGTCGATGGCCCTATGCCGCAAACCCGTTTTGTGACGCAAAAAGCGTTCGAGCACGGCTTAAAGCCCATCGTTGTGATTAACAAGATTGACCGCCCGGGCAGCCGCCCGCAGTGGGTGGTCGATCAAGTATTTGATTTGTTTGATCGCTTGGGTGCCACCGATGAGCAGCTCGATTTTCCGATCGTGTATGCCTCCGCGCTGAACGGCTACGCGGGTATGGATGATTCCGTGCGCGAAGGCGATATGACCGCGCTCTATCAAACCATCGTTGATGCCGTTGCGCCACCGGATGTGGATGCCGAAGGCCCGTTCCAAATGCAAGTTTCAAGCTTGGATTACAACCCGTATATGGGTGTTATGGGGATCGGTAAAATTCAACGCGGCCGGGTTAAAACCAATACGCAAGTTAAAGTGATTGATCGCGAGGGCAATATTCGCTCGGGTCGCATCCTGCAAATCATGGGGTTCTATGGGCTGGAGCGCGTTGAAGTACCTACCGCGCAAGCGGGGGACATCATCGTGTTCTCAGGGCTTGATCCCTTATTTATTTCCGACACCATTTGCGATCCTGACAATGTCGAAATGTTGCCGCCGCTGACGGTTGATGAGCCCACGGTCAGCATGTCGTTTAACGTTAACACCTCACCATTTGCCGGCAAAGAAGGCAAATACGTGACCAGTCGTCAAATTCGTGATCGTTTAAACAAAGAACTGCTGCACAACGTGGCCTTGCGCGTTGAAGATACCGAAGAGGGCGATAAATTCCGCGTTTCGGGTCGGGGTGAGCTGCACTTGTCGATTTTGATCGAAAACATGCGCCGCGAGGGCTTTGAGCTCGGTGTGGGTCGCCCTGAGGTGATTATTCGGGAAATCGATGGCGTCAAGCAAGAGCCCTATGAGCAGCTGGTTGTCGATATTGAAGAGCAAAACCAAGGCGCAGTCATGGAGAAGCTCGGCATTCGTCGCGGTGAATTGCGCAACATGCAGCCCGATGGCAAAGGCCGGGTGCGTTTGGAATACATCATCCCATCGCGCGGTTTGATTGGCTTTCGTACTGAATTTATGACCGCAACGCAAGGCACGGGCTTGCTATTCTCCGTGTTCGATCACTATGGCGATTACAAGCCCGGAACCGTCGGTCAGCGCATTAACGGCGTGCTGATTGCCAATGAAACCGGCAAGGCGTTGTCGTATGCCCTGTATAACCTGCAAGATCGCGGCAAGATGATGATCGGCCACGGCGATGAAGTGTATGAAGGTCAAGTGGTGGGCATCCACACCCGCGATAACGACCTCACCGTTAACGTGCTCAAGGGTAAAAAACTTACCAACATGCGCGCATCGGGTACCGACGAAGCGCTCACCTTGGTGCCACCCGTTCGTTACACCTTAGAGCAAGCATTAGAATTTATTGATGATGACGAGCTTGTCGAGGTCACGCCGGTTTCCATCCGTATTCGCAAAAAATGGCTCACGGAGTTGGATCGCAAACGGTATGGTCGTGGCGATTAATTTCTAGTTTTCATCCGGAATCTACCCATGTTTGAAAACCTCTCCCAACGGCTTGGCGGATTATTTGATGGGTTGCGCGGCCAAGGCCGCCTAACCGAAGACAACATTAAAGATGCGTTACGTGAAGTGCGCATGGCCTTGCTGGAGGCCGATGTTGCCTTGCCCGTGATTCGAGATTTTATCGCACAAGTTAAAGAACGTGCGGTAGGCGCTGAGGTGCTCAAAAGCCTCAAGCCCGGCCAAGTATTTATTAAAATTGTTAGCGATGAGCTCACCGCCCTCATGGGTGAAGCTAACGCCAGCTTAAATTTAGCCGCTCAACCGCCCGCCATTCTATTGATGGCGGGCTTGCAGGGCGCCGGTAAAACCACCACGGTAGGCAAGCTTGGGCGCTTGTTGCGCACGCGGGAAAATAAAAAGGTTCTGGTCGTTAGTGCCGATGTGTATCGGCCGGCTGCAATCAAGCAGCTGCAAACGGTTGCGCAGCAAGTGGGGGTGGATTTTTTCCCCTCAGAATCCAACCAAAATCCTTTAGATATTGTGCAGGCAGCGCTCAAACAAGCCCGCACCGGTTTTTATGATGTGCTGATTGTCGATACCGCCGGTCGTTTGCATGTCGATGCAGAGATGATGGCGGAAGTGCAGCAGTTGCATGCCGCGCTCAATCCGGTGGAAACCTTGTTTGTGGTTGATGCCATGACCGGCCAAGATGCGGCCAATACCGCCAAAGCGTTTAATGAAGTGCTGCCCTTAACGGGCGTCATTCTCACTAAGGCTGATGGCGATGCACGGGGTGGCGCCGCTTTATCGGTGCGTGCGATCACGGGCAAGCCCATTAAGTTTATCGGCATGGGTGAAAAGCTCGAAGCCCTTGAACCCTTTCATCCCGAACGGATTGCCTCGCGCATTCTGGGGATGGGTGATGTGGTGTCTTTGGTGGAAGAAGCCCAACGCAATGTGGATGCCGACAAAGCCCGCGCTTTGGCGGATAAAGTCCGGGCGGGCAAAGGTTTTACGCTGGAAGACATGCGCGATCAGTTCGAGCAAATGCAAAACATGGGTGGCATTCACGGCTTAATGGATAAATTGCCCGGTATGGGGCGTTTAGCGGCTGATGCGAAAGCCCACATTGAAGATAAAGATGTGCGGCGCATGATCGCCATTATTAATTCGATGACCATTAAAGAGCGGCAGAATCCGGATTTAATCAAAGGATCGCGCAAAAAACGCATCGCATTAGGATCTGGGATGCAGGTGCATGATGTGAACCGCCTGCTCAAGCAGCACCGCGATATGAGCGACATGATGAAAAAATTCTCAGGCGGCGGTATGAAAAAAATGATGCGTGCGCTCAAAGGCCGGGTGCCTGGCATGCCTATGTAGGTTGAAAAAGGCAATTGGGTTTTGGCATGCCGTCAACCTTCAGGTATACTCGCCCGCCTGTTTTTGTTTGCGGTCAGATTTTAAGGCGCGTAGAGCTTAAAAAAATTAGCGAGAGTGGCGGAATTGGTAGACGCACTGGATTTAGGTTCCAGCGCCTCACGGCGTAAGAGTTCGAGTCTCTTCTCTCGCACCACATTTCAATCAAGGCGCTGCCTTGATTTTTTCAGTTAAAAATAGTTTGAGGTTGAGTGCTCATGCAGGTTGAATTGCAGTCATCAGAAGGTTTGTTACGTCGTTTGGCGATTGAAATCCCCGGCAATGAGATTGATGTCGAAGTTGAGCGCCGCATTAAAGATATGGCGCGTCGCGTCCGTCTGGATGGGTTTCGTCCAGGCAAAGCGCCGTTGCCGGTCGTGCGTCAACGCTATTTAGGCTCCGTGCGGGATGAAGTGGTCGGTGATGTCATGAGCCGCGCCTACCAAACGGCTGTCGTTGAGCAAAACTTGCGTCCTGCTGGCAATCCTGTGATTGAGTCTGTGACAGGACAGCCGGGTGAGAATTTAAGCTTTGTGGCAGCGATTGAGGTCTATCCTGAGTTTGAGATCGGCGATTTATCGGCGCTGGCCATTGAAACGATAACAGCCGAAGTGACGGATGCCGATGTGGCCGACATGTTAGAAACCTTGCGTGCTCAAAACGCAAGCTTCAAAGCGGTTAATCGCGCGGCGAAAACCGGCGATCGCGTTACGGTTAATTTCGCGGGCACGGTCGATGGTGCGGCCTTTCAAGGCGGCACGGGCGAAGGCATGCAAGTGGTTTTGGGTGAAAAGCGTATGCTCGCTGATTTTGAAGCGGGCTTGGATGGCATTAGCGTGGGCGATGCCGCACGCGTATTTGATGTCGCGTTCCCCGAGGATTACCCCGTTGAAAATTTGAAAGGCAAAACGGCGCAGTTTACGGTGACGGCAACAGCCATCGAAGAAAAGGTTCTGCCCGAGCTGAACGATCAGTTTGCCAGCCAGTTTGGATCGGCCACTATGGCTGAATTGCAAGCAGATGTTCGTAAAAATATGGTGCGTGAACTCAAGCAAGCCTTGAAGCGCCAAGTAAAAGATGCCGTTTTAACTGTCGTTACCGACAGCTTAACGTTTGATGTGCCCAAGGCGTTAGTCGATGAAGAAGCGGTTTCTATGCGCGATAATTTTGTGCGCACCCAGATGCCAAACGCTGATGCCAGCGCGCTTGATGCGAGCCTGTTTAGTGAGCAAGCCGCCAAGCGCGTAAAAATGGGCTTGGTGATCATGGAGATTGTGAAATCGGCGGATCTTAAAGTCGATGAAGCCCAAGTTGAGGCATTTATTCAGGATGTGGCGGCTGCGTATGATGAGCCCGAGCACGTCATTGCCACCTACAAAGGCGATCGTGACATGATGAGTAATGCCCGCACTGTGGTTCTTGAGCAGCAGTCGGTGGATTATGTATTAGCCAAAGCGCAGGTTTCTGTTAAACCATTGAGCTTTAAAGCCGTTATGAATCCGCAGGCCTAAGCCGTAACTTTTGCCAGAAAGCACATTTTTGCCTGATTTTAAGTTTTTATGGCGCGTTTATTGAAACCGCGCAAACGATTTTTGCGCTAGCCTTAATGCTAGTGCTGGGTTGTTTGCTCGGTTTTTTGTTTTTTGCATGGCACACAAGTCCTCATAACAGTCTTTTAGGGGGTATTTATGATCTTAGGTTCACCGTCACACGCCGGGTTATCACTGCCTGAATTATCGGCGCTGGTGCCGATGGTTGTTGAGCAAACCTCTCGGGGTGAGCGTGCGTACGATATTTACTCACGCCTACTCAAAGAGCGGGTGATTTTTATCGTAGGTCCCATCGAAGATCACATGGCGAATCTTGTGGTGGCGCAGCTGTTGTTTTTGGAATCGGAAAATCCGGATAAAGATATTCATCTGTATATTAATTCACCCGGCGGCGTGGTTACGGCGGGCATGTCGATTTATGACACCATGCAGTTTATTAAGCCCGATGTATCAACCTTATGTATTGGTCAAGCGGCCAGTATGGGTTCCTTGCTGCTGGCCGGTGGCGCGGCGGGTAAACGATTTGCGCTGCCCAATTCACGCGTGATGATTCACCAACCCTTGGGCGGCTTTCAGGGGCAGGCATCAGATATAAAAATCCACGCCGAAGAAATTATCAAGTTACGCCATAACCTGAATGGTATTTTGTCGCACCATACCAAGCAACCGATGGCGGTGATTGAAAACGATACGGATCGGGATAAGTTCTTATCCGCCGAAGAAGCGGTGACTTATGGATTGATTGACTCAGTGCTTACCAAACGCAGCTAGAGTATTTTTGTGCGCCCGCCCGGTTGGGCGATGGCGATTTATCTTCGTTATCGGTGTGAGGCCAAGATCATGGCAAAAAGTACAAAATCTGAGCAAGACCTTTCCTGTTCGTTCTGCGGCAAGCCCCAAGCCGAGGTTCGAAAGCTCATTGCCGGACCCTCTGTTTATATTTGTGATGAATGCGTTGAGCTGTGTAACGATATTCTGCGCGAAGAAATTACCGCTGCCAAAGATGAAAGCCCAACCCGCCTTCCCACGCCTAAAGAGCTGGTGGCTGCGTTAGATGAGTATGTGATTGGCCAGCCTTTAGCCAAGCGTGCGTTAGCGGTTGCGGTTTATAACCACTACAAGCGTTTGAATTTATTCGGCTCAAATCATAAAACCCGCCAAAAAGATGTCGAATCTGAGCCGGTTGAATTATCCAAATCGAATATTTTGCTGATCGGTCCTACCGGGTCAGGCAAAACCTTGCTGGCGCAAACCTTGGCGCGGGTGCTGGATGTGCCGTTTGCTATCGCGGATGCCACCACGCTTACCGAAGCGGGCTATGTGGGTGAAGATGTTGAAAACATCCTGCAAAAATTATTGCAACGCTGTGACTACGATGTCGAAAAAGCACAACATGGCATTGTGTATATTGATGAAATCGACAAAATCACCCGTAAATCAGAAAACCCATCCATTACGCGGGATGTATCGGGTGAAGGCGTGCAGCAAGCCTTACTCAAGATGATTGAAGGCACGCTGGCCTCAGTGCCACCCCAAGGGGGGCGCAAGCATCCGCAGCAAGAGTTTGTGCAGGTTGATACCACAAATATCTTATTTATTTGTGGCGGCGCCTTTGATGGCTTGGATCGGATTATTCGCCAGCGGATGGAAAAAGGCGGCATTGGCTTTTCAGCCGAGCTTAAATCCAAAGATGATCGTCGCGCCACCGATGAGTTGCTCACGAAAATTGAATCTGAAGATTTAACCCGCTACGGCTTAATTCCAGAGTTTATTGGTCGATTGCCGGTGATTGCGACCTTAAATGAACTCGATGAAGATGCCTTAATGAAAATTCTGGTTGAGCCAAAAAATGCACTGGCCAAACAGTATGCGCGATTGTTTGAGATGGAAGGCGTGGAGCTGGATCTCCGGGATGACGCCTTGCGCGAGGTTGCCCGCCAAGCAATTAAGCGTAAAACCGGTGCGCGCGGGCTGCGCACCATTGTGGAGCAAGTGCTGCTCAACACCATGTACGAAGTGCCATCGGTTGAGCATTTATCTAAAGTGGTGGTGGATGCGGCGGTGATTCGGGGTGAAACCGAGCCGTTTTTACTCTACGAGCAACCCGGTGCTGTATCCAAAGCGGCGTCCGATCAATAAATCAAAGCCAAAAATTGCTTAAATTAGTCCCGCCTCGGCGGGTTTTTTTCGTTTCATGCGAATTGCCAGTATGGGTGTCTTGAAAAGTGACTAGTTTGCCATTAACTATCATCTATGCTCGTAGAAGCCATCGCGACTTTCCGTATTTAAATCAGAGGTACCCCCTATGCCCCATCAAGACAGCCCCTCTGCACTCGTAGCCGGTGCGCCCCGTACCGTACCGGTTTTGCCGCTGCGGGATGTGGTGGTTTATCCCCACATGGTCATCCCGTTGTTTGTTGGCCGCGAGAAATCGGTTGCCGCCTTGGAAGAGGCCATTAAAGGCAATAAGCAGCTTTTACTCATCGCACAAAAAGATGCAGAACTTGATGATCCGGGTCGAAAAGATTTGCATAGTGTCGGCACCTTGGCCTCCATTTTGCAGCTGCACAAATTGCCCGATGGCACCATCAAAGTGCTGGTCGAGGGCGTTGAGCGCGTGCGCTGTCTTAAGGTGCATGAGGTGGAAAATTATTTAACCGCCGATGTTCAACTCATTGAAGCACCTGCCGAGCGGTCGGATCGCGAGCTTGAAGTAGAAGCGCGCACCTTGCTCAATCAATTTGATGGCTACGTTAAGCTCAACAAAAAAACACCGCCGGAGGTTTTAACCTCGCTGGCGGGTATTGATGATGTCTCGCGCCTGGCCGACACGATTGCCGCGCACATGGCGCTGAGCATCGAAGAGAAGCAAAAAATACTTGAAACTATTGATTTGCATGCCCGTATCGAGCATTTAATGGTATTGATTGAATCAGAAATAGATACGCTGCAAGTGGAAAAGCGCATTCGTGGCCGCGTGAAGCAACAAATGGAAAAAAGCCAGCGTGAGTACTACCTCAACGAGCAAATGAAGGCCATTCAAAAAGAACTGGGCGAGCTTGAAGAGGGCGGTAGTGATATTGATGAGCTGGAGCGCAAAATTCTCACCGCAGGCATGCCCAAAGAGGCACTGGATAAAGCCAAAGCCGAGTTAAGCAAGCTTAAAATGATGTCACCGATGTCGGCCGAGGCATCGGTTGTGCGCAACTATCTTGATTGGATTGTGGCTGTGCCGTGGAAAAAGCGCAGCAAAATCAAACATGATTTGCCCGCAGCGGAAGCCGTGCTCGAAGCGGATCATTTTGGACTTGAGAAAGTCAAAGAGCGCATTTTGGAATACCTCGCCGTGCAGCAGCGCGTGCGCAAAATGAATGGTCCGATTCTGTGTTTAGTAGGCCCACCAGGTGTAGGTAAAACGTCCTTAGGTCAATCGATTGCTAAGGCGACCAATCGAAAATTTGGCCGGATCGCATTGGGTGGGGTGCGCGATGATGCGGAAATTCGCGGCCATCGGCGCACCTATGTGGGCGCCATGCCCGGTCGTATTGTGCAAACGCTCACCAAAATAGGCTCACGCAACCCATTAATTTTACTCGATGAAATCGACAAAATGGCCTCCGATTTTCGTGGCGATCCGGCATCGGCATTGCTTGAGGTGCTTGATCCTGAGCAAAACAAAGCCTTTGCCGATCACTACATGGATTTAGATATTGATTTATCGGAAGTGCTGTTTGTGTGCACGGCCAATAGCTTAAATATTCCAGGCCCCTTGCTCGACCGAATGGAAGTGATTCGGATAGCCGGGTACACCGAAGATGAAAAAACCGAGATTGCCGAACGGTATTTATTGCCCAAACAATTGGAAAATAATGGCCTTAGAGATCAAGAGCTTTCGATTGAAACCTCGGCGGTTCGGGATATTATCCGGTACTACACCCGCGAGGCAGGCGTGCGTAATCTTGAGCGAGAGCTGGCTAAAGTATCGCGTAAAGTAGTGCGCAAAATTGTTACCCACGAGCAAAAACCACCCGTCACCGTGGATGCCGAATCATTGCCGCAGTATTTAGGCGTGCACCGGTTTGATTTCGGGAAAGTCGAGCACCCCGATCAAGTAGGGCAGGTCACCGGGCTTGCTTGGACGGAGGTGGGTGGGGAATTGCTCACCATTGAAGCGGCCACCATGCCCGGCAAGGGCGGGCTTAAATATACCGGCCAATTGGGTGAGGTGATGCAAGAATCGATTCAAGCGGCACTCACCGTGGTGCGTGGCCGTGCAGAGTCCTTGGGTATTGATCCTGATTTTAACCAGAAAATCGACATCCACGTGCATGTGCCGGAAGGCGCAACGCCCAAAGATGGGCCTTCGGCGGGGGGCGCCATGTGTACGGCGATTGTTTCAGCCTTAACCGGCATCCCCGTGAAAGCCACCGTGGCGATGACGGGTGAAATTACCCTGCGCGGTGAAGTGTTGCCGATCGGCGGCTTAAAAGAAAAACTGCTGGCCGCGCAGCGCGGTGGGATTGCGCTCGTGCTCATTCCGGAAGGCAACCGCAAAGACTTGGTTGAAATTCCCGATAAAGTGAAAGCCAATTTGGATATTCGCCCAGTGCGTTGGATTGATGAAGTTCTTGATTTAGCGCTCGTTAGCCCACCCAAACCCAAACCCGTTCAACCGGAGTTGCTCACCGCGCGGGATGAGGGTAAGCGGGGAGACGAGGTTGCCGCCACCGCACATTAATTGTCGCCACCGCAAATTTTGCCGCTCAAAAAACCACCCAGATGATGACGCGGTGTTTTTTTGAGCAAGGTTTTGAATAGGCGCGTAAAATCCTTAACGCTTGGCTTGCCAGCATAACGGGGCAATGGTTGACAGCACGCCTCTGAGGCTTGTATAAATGCCATTGTGCTTTGATTTTCACGATAGAACTGTTTGATTATTGCGTGATTCACCGGCAGAATCGCCTGGCTTGATCTCAACATTCTCACTTAAATTGTATTAACCTCACTTGAAAAGGATTGCAACACTATGAATAAATCTGAATTGATCGACGCGATGGCGGCGAAAAGCGGCATGAAGAAAACTGAGTGCACGGCTGCGCTGGATGCGTTTATCGAAGCGGTTAGCGGTGCGTTGAAGCAAGGTGATCAAGTCACTTTAGTCGGTTTTGGCACATTTTTAGTTCGTGAGCGCGAGGCGCGTACCGGTCGCAATCCCCGCTCAGGCGAAACCATTGAAATTTCCGCCTCACGCTTGCCCTCGTTCAAAGCCGGCAAGGGTCTTAAAGACGCGGTGAACTAGTTTTTGTGTTCGGCCTTGTTTGACCACGCTGTACCGAGCAAAATCGCGTTCGAACTTAAGGTGTTTTAATAGCAGGGGCGGCGACGTCCCTGTTTTTCTTATGGCGCCTTTTTTGGCTTTTGGGATGGTTTTCTTGCGGGATGACTCACTCAAAGAATCATCGTCTCAAGGGGTGATTCCGTACAGGGTGCCGCAGTGTGGCGCTAATTTGATTTTTTTCTTGGATTTTTGGCTTGCCCCCTGAAAATTAACTCGGTAACTCACTGGATAATTCACTGAGCAATTTTTCTGGGCAATTAACAATAAATAACGTGCTTGGCCTGTTCGTGCTTGGCGTTGTTTTAAGGTGTGATTTTTATGTTAATGGATCTGCGCGAACGCATTCAAGGCTGGGTCGCCTATGCAATTATTGGCTTAATCAGCATTCCCTTCGTGTTGTGGGGGGTGGGTGAGTATTTTACGGGCGGCAAAAACAAGCCAGTCGCAGAAGTCGATGGTTTACCCATCACTCAGCAAGCGTATGAACAGGCGGTTAGCCAACAGCGTCAGGCCATTATTCAAAAATTGGGCGGCAGTGTGTCGGCCGAATTACTCCAAAGCTTGAATTTGAATCAGCAAGTGCTCGATCAAATGATTAACGAGCGGGTGTTGAGTGTTTTTGTGCAACGCGCGGGGTTTAGAACACCCGATAGCGTGGTGGCGGATTTGATTCGATCTGAGCCTGAATTTAAAACCAACGGCGTGTTCGACATTAAAAAATATGAAGCCTTTGTCGCCGGGCAAAATACAACCGTACCCGCCTTCGAGGCACGGCTAAAACGCGATATGGTGATGCAAACGCTTGAAAACACGATTCGTGAAAGCACCATCGTAACGCCTCAAGAAATTGATCAGTTGGTTCGTCTGCGCGATCAAACCCGAGCGGTGGGCGTCATTACCCTTGATCGAGCCCGCGCAGCAGAGCAGGTAGCCGCGCCCACCGCCACTCAAATTGAGGCTTATTACACGGCACACAAGGCCGAGTTTATTCGCCCGGAGCGCGTTAAGCTGAGTTTCATTGAGTTATCCCCCAAAACCTTGGCGCCTTCAATCCAAATTACCGATGCCCAAGTGCAAGCCGCGTACGCTGACTATGAGCAAAAACAACAGACCGACATCAACCGCACCGTTCGGCATATTTTAATTGCGCTGCCCAAAGATGCGGATGCGGCAGCCGTTGAAGCGGCCAAAAATAAATTGAACGCAGCGCGCGCAGATATTTTAAGTGGAAAAATCAGCTTTGCCGATGAGGCGCGTGCCCTATCGGATGATCCCGGCTCTAAAGATAAAGGCGGCGATTTGGGGGTTGTTACGCCTGGCGAAATGGTTAAGCCTTTTGAGGAAGCGATGGATAAACTCAAAGTGGGCGAGATAAGTGAGCCTGTGCGCAGCACTTATGGCTGGCATTTAATTGAAGTAACCAAAGAGTCGCACCCGCCGATCCAATCACTGGCCGATATGCGCGATCAATTAACCGCAACGTTGCGTGAGCAACAGATCGACAAAATTTATTACAACGAGGGTGAAAAATTATCCAACGATGTCTACGAACATCCCGATAGCTTGATTCCCGCCGCCGAAGCTTTGGGGCTTAGTGTGCAAACATCTGATTGGGTGTCTCGGGATAGTGGCACCGGCATTGGCGCTAACGAGAAAGTGCGCAAAGCCGCCTTTTCCAAAGAAGTGCTAGAACAAAAGCTCAACAGCAACCTAATTGAATTAGGCGCTAATGATTCGGTGGTGATTCGGGTGCATGAACACGAGCAAGCCACCCCCTTGAGCTTAAATGAGGTAACGGCGCAAATTACGACCACGCTCACCAATCAAGCAATTGCCGAAGTTCTCGCGGCTGAGGCCAGCAAAATTCGGGCGGCGCTTGATGCGGGCACTGAGCCCCAAAATGCCGCCACCGCTGCAGGCGCGGTTTGGCAGGCGCCGTTGCTGGCTAAACGCAGCGCCCCTGAGCCCACCCTGCCAGCTGATGTGTTAGCGGCGGCCTTTGCTGTGCCACCAGCGGCGGCTGGTACGTTAGCCACGACCGCCTTAACGTTAGCGGATGGTAACGAGGCGGTTGTGGTTGTGACTGCAATCACCGATGGGGATCCTGCCAAGATCAGTGCAGAGGACAAACAGCAGTTAGCCGCACAAATTGCCAAAGCCGATGCGCAGCAAGCCTTAGGCGCTTTGCTGCAAACCTTGCGTTCAGAGGCCAAAATTACCATTAATCACGAAGCAGAAAAATCGGCTACACCGTAAGCTTCGGATGCGTTGCCAGCCTGTCCTGTTGAGCGGTTCAGATTACGATATTGTTTTGGCAAATTGTTATCGGGCTGATTGCCCCCTTTACATTAGGGGCGGGGTTGGCGATGGAATTTGCGGGCATTCTCCGATGGGTGCAGCGATAGACTGGGGGCGGCGAGCGCGGCGGGTTTGGGTCTGCGCCCAAGGCATAAAAAACCCCGCGAAGTGGCGGGGTGGCGTGGTGCAGCCTGCGGTTTGACTGGTTCCGCAGGCATGAGCGGCGGCATTATTTCGGGCATTCCCCCATGCCGGTGATGAAATAGCCGCTATCGACATAAATATTCTCGCCGGTAATTCCCGAGGCTAAATCGGAGCATAAAAAGGCGGCGGTGTTGCCGACTTGCTCAATGCTCACGTTGCGCTTTAGGGGTGAGTTGAGCGCGACATAATCCAAAAAGCCTTTAAATTCACCGATGCCCGAGGCCGCCAAGGTTTTAATGGGTCCCGCTGAAATGGAATTGACGCGAATACCGCGCCCGCCCAATGCGCCGGCCAAATAGCGGACATTGGCCTCAAGCGCGGCTTTAGCAACGCCCATCACGTTGTAATTGGGCATTAACCGCTCGGCGCCTAGGTAGGAGAGCGTCACGATGGCGCCTTCATCGCGCATCATGCCGCGTCCGGCTTTGGCGAGCGCGGCGAGCGAGTAGGCGGATACATCCAGCGCTACGCGGAACGCCTCGCGCGACATACCCTCTAAAAAATCGCCTGCCAGCGCCTCGCGCGGGGCAAACGCGATGGAGTGCACGAGGATATCGAAGCCTTCGGGCCAATGTTCGGCAAGCGCGGGGAACAAGGCATCGATTTGCTCATCTGAGGTGACATCGAGGGGCAAATAAATATTCGATCCTAAGTCGGCGGTGGCTTTTTCAACTTTTTCTTTGAAGCGATCGTTCAGGTAGGTGAAGGCCAGTTCCGCGCCTTCGCGGTGCATGGCCTCGGCAATGCCCGATGCAATGGAACGATTATTGGCGATGCCGACGATTAAGGCGCGTTTGCCGCTTAAAAAACCCATATGATATTCCTCACCCTGTTAGAAAATGGCCAACTCACTATGATGACTCTGCGCGTAGTTTAATTTGAAATGCCAATCTTGTTACAAAAAACCCAATCCATTGATCCGATGCGCCGACAATTTTTGCAGCAGGTGTTGGCTGCGGGTGGGCTTTTGGCCAGCGCGGTGCTCATGCCGCGGGTTGCCAGCGGACAGGGTTTTGCTCAAGCCTTGGGTTATTCCCCTAAGTACCCTGATGATTTTAAAGCCTTTGGTTATGTGAACCCGAACGCGCCCAAGGGTGGGCAATTAGCGCTTTCGGTATTTGGCAGCTTTGATTCGCTCAATCCCTTTGTGTTAAAGGGCATGGCGGCGGCGGGCTTAAATGATTTGTGCTTTGAAAGCTTAACCGTGCGCGCGTGGGATGAACCGTTTTCAAGCTACGGTTTGCTGGCTGATCGTGCCGATTTGGCCGCCGATGGCCAATCAATCACCTTTCGCATCAATGCCGAGGCGCGGTTTTATGATGGCAGCCCGGTCACCGCGGCCGATGTTTTATTTAGTTTTAATACCCTGATGAGCGCACAGGCCCATCCGCGCTATCGCATTTACTGGGCCGATATTGCGGGTGCGCAATTGCAAGATGCCGCGCATATTCGTTTTAATTTTAAGCGGGTGAACCCGGAGTTGCATTTAATTATTGGTGAGCTGCCGGTGTTTTCGCAAAAAGCCGTGGCGGGGCGCGATGTTGCAACGCTATCGCGCGAAGCATTTGTAACCAGCGGGCCGTATCGTGTGGCGCGAGCCGATTACGGCAATACCATTCACTATCAGCGTCATACCGATTACTGGGCGCAGGATTTAGACGTGCGGCGGGGGCAGTTCAACTTTGATCGCATTATTTTCAAATACTACAAAGATGAAACGGTGTCGCTCGAAGCCTTCAAAGCCGGTGAGTTTGATGTGTTTTATGAGACCAACTCCAAACGCTGGGCGCGCGATTACTCGGGCGCGGCCTTTACTGAAGGGCGGATAATTCGGCGCGAGATTCCGCATCACAACAATGCCGGCATGCAAGGTTTTGGCATGAACACGCGCCGCCCCTTGTTTGCCGATAGGCGGGTGCGCCGCGCGCTCGATTTGGCGCTGGATTTTGGCTGGTCGAACACGCACCTGTTTTATGGTCAATACACGCGCTGCACAAGCTATTTTAGCAACAGTGAATTGGCCTCAAGCGGCGTACCGGCTGGCGCGGAGTTGGCCTTGCTCGAACCCTTTCGTGCCCTGTTACCCAACGCGTTATTCAGCCAGCCCTATTCAGTGCCCATTGCCAATAACCCCGCCGAGCAGCGTAGCAATTTACTCGCCGCCCGTGATTTACTTAAGGAGGCAGGCTGGACAGTGCGCGATGGCGTGCTCAAAAATGCCCAAAATGAGCCGTTCGCCTTTGAAATTATGCTGTCGCAGCGCGGGTTTGAACGGATTGTCGCGCCCTATGTCTATAACCTTAAACGCTTAGGCATGAATGTGAGCTACCGCACGATAGATGTGTCACTTTTTCAGCGCCGCATGGACCATTTTGATTTTGATATGACGATCGTGGCCTATGGCGCCTCGCAATCGCCCGGCAACGAGCTGCGCGATCGGTTCAGCAGCGCGGCGGCCAAAACCGAAGGATCGAGCAATTACATGGGTGTAGATAGCAAGGTGGTCGATGCCCTGATTGATCGGGTGATTTACGCAAGCAATCGCGCCGAGCTAATCACCGCCTGCCACGCACTCGATCGCGTGTTGCTCTGGGGCGAATATTTAGTGCCAAACTGGTACATTGGAGCGCATCGCATGGCATGGTGGAACCGTTTTGGCTTCCACGAGCCACTGCCCTTATATTTCGATGCCTTAACTTGGGTAATGCAAACATGGTGGCAAACACATGAACATCCGCAAAAATTGGCTTAAATGGCTTCTACCGAGTGCAGCTTGGGTTGCTTTGGCCGGCTGCGCTACCCCGCAATACGCCACACAAACCACGTTTCGCGCGCCGTTAAGCGTGCAAGGGCAGAGTTGTGTTGTTCATCAATGTCAGAAAAATTTAAGTCAATGCCAAACCACCTGCGCGGCCACCCGAGAATCATGTATTGCGCATATTGAACCCGCCGTGCAGCAAGCCTATAACGAAGCGCAAATCCGCTACGACGGCGCATTGCGGCAATATCAAACCGACCGGCAATTTTATGATCTCGATCGCGCCCTGCGATTTAGCATGATGCAACCGGTTTTCGTCCCCGGACGCGGTTGGGTTTATGCGCCGGGCTATTGGGGCTATGGCGGCGGTTTTGGCTACCCCTATGATTCCCCGCCCGAGCCACCCGCACCGCCGAGCTTGAATGCGATTCGCCAGCACTTAATCAGTGAACGCTGCGATAACGCGCCGTGCCCCTGCCAGCAAAATTACGAGCAATGCTATGTGGGGTGCGGCGGTGGCATTCAAAAATCGGTCGTGTGTATCGCCAATTGTAAAGATTCCGACCCCAAGCCCGCACCCCAAGCACCTGAACTTGGCGCCCAGCAAACCTTAACGCCGTTGCAGGCTAATTAACCCATTGGCGTTGAATGCTGTCTTATCTCATTAAACGCCTCGCCTTAATGATCCCGACTTTGTTCGGGATTTTGGCGATTTCGTTTTTGGTGATTCAGTTTGTGCCGGGTGGGCCCGTGGAGCAACTGGTGGCACAGTTGAAATCGGGTGGGGCGGCGGCGGGCGCGGAGTCGGGCGGCACGCTCTCGGGCGGGCTGTATCGCGCGGATCGCGGGCTGGATGCGAAGCAATTGGCACAAATTAAAGCCTATTACGGGTTTGATAAACCTGCGTGGCAGCGGTTTGGCGAGATGGTGGGTAATTACCTCACGTTTAATTTAGGCCAATCGTATTTTTATCAGCGCTCGGTGACCGATTTGATTTTAGAGAAATTGCCGGTGTCGATCAGCATTGGCTTGTGGACGTTTTTCTTAACGTATTTGGTATCGATTCCGCTCGGCATTGCCAAGGCGGTGCGCGATGGCTCGCGCTTTGATACGGTTACCAGCACCCTGATTTTGGTGGGTTATGCCATTCCAAGCTTTGTGCTCGGCATCGTGCTGATTGTATTGTTCGGCGGCGGCAGTTTTTGGCAGTGGTTCCCCTTGCGGGGGCTCACCTCCGATCACTTCGAGACGCTTTCTTTGTTTGGCAAAATCGTTGATTACCTTTGGCATTTGGTGTTGCCCGTCACGGCCATGGTGGTTGGGAATTTTGCCGTGATGACGATGCTCACCAAGAACAGTTTTTTAGAAGAAATTCGCAAGCAATATGTGCTGACCGCGCGCGCCAAAGGGTTATCCGAGCGGCGAATTTTATATAGCCATGTGTTTCGCAACGCTTTGATTCCGATAGTAACGGGCTTTCCGGCGGCCTTTTTAGGGGCATTTTTTACGGGCAGCCTGTTGATTGAAACCATTTTCTCACTCGATGGCATGGGGCTTTTATCGTACAACGCGGTGATTGAGCGTGATTATCCGGTGGTGCTGGGCACGCTGTATGTCTTCACGCTGATTGGTTTGGTCGGCAAGTTGTTATCTGATTTAGCTTATGTATGGGTTGATCCGCGCATTAATTTCTCGGCGGTCAATTCGTAATGTCGCCACCCCTTAAAGCACAAAGCCCGTGGCGGCGCGTCTGGGCGCGGTTTGTTGGTCATCGGCGTGGGTTTTTGAGCTTATGGCTATTTAGCCTGCTGTTTGTGCTGTCGCTGGGGGCAGAATTGCTCGCCAATAATCGCCCATTGCTCGTGCATTATGCGCAGCATTGGTATTTTCCCTTGTGGAACAATTACCCTGAAACCACCTTCGGCGGCGATTTTGCCACCAATGCCGATTACACCGATCCTTATGTCATAGCCAAAATTCGTGAACAGGGTTGGCTGCTCTCCGCCCCGATTCCGTTCTCGTTCGACACGATTGATTATTATAACGCTGCGCCCAATCCGGCTCCTCCGAGCAAGCGCCATTGGCTCGGCACGGATGATCGCGGGCGCGATGTGGCCGCGCGGTTGATTTATGGCTTTCGGCTGTCGGTGTTGTTCGGCTTTGCGCTTACTGCGATTGGCGTGGGTGTTGGCATGCTGGCGGGCGCGATTCAGGGTTATTTTGGCGGCAAAGTCGATTTATTCTTTCAGCGATTTATTGAAGTGTGGGGCTCATTGCCTGAGCTTTACTTGCTGATTATTTTTGCCTCGATTTTCGAGCCATCGGTGGGTTTGCTGCTGATTTTGCTGTCGTTATTTGGCTGGATTGGTTTATCGGATTATGTGCGTGCCGAGTTTTTGAAAGGCCGCAATTTAGAATATGTGCGCGCCGCCCGTGCCTTGGGCGTGTCTAACCTGCACATTATGTGGCGGCATTTGCTCCCCAATGCGATGACGCCGGTCATTACATTTTTGCCCTTTCGGGTGTCGGGCGCCATTTTGGCGCTCACCAGCCTTGATTTCTTAGGCTTGGGCGTGCCGCCCTCCACGCCCTCATTGGGCGAGTTGCTGGCGCAGGGCAAAAATAATATTGATGCGTGGTGGTTATCGCTTTCCACTTTTGCGGTATTGGTGGGCACCTTAATGTTGCTTATTTTTATCGGTGAAGCCTTGCGTGCCGCGTTTGATACGCGCAAGCTTTAAAAACTCAATCAAAAAGGAACTGTGGCATGACAGGATTGTTTGCCATTTTGGGCGCATTGATGGGCGTCGGGGTGGCGGGGTTTTCAGGGCTTCTCGCCGGCGGGTTGCTCGGCTATTTGTTGGGGCGGGTGGCTACGCTTTCAGATCAAATCCGTGCCCTGCGCGAAGAGCAGCAACAGCTCGCCCAGCATCTCTCGGCACGCCAATCCCCTGACCACGGCTCGGTGCCGAACGATGCGGCCGAAAGCACGATCAATCCCGCACCGTCAACGGATGAGTTTTTTGCACCCAACGAATACCCTGCGGCAGGGGACGATACCGCGCCGCGACCCGGCGCAATGGAATCGTTGCCGGCTGAATCATCATTCCCTGAGCCTGCCTTACCTAATCCTATATCAAAGCCCGCGCATGCCGCCTCAAACGCCGATGACCCGCGGGTCTGGCAGGCGCCCGAGGCAGCCCCCAGTGGCTGGATAAACAAAGCCACTCGCTTTTTAACCGAAGGCAATGTGGTGGCAAAAATTGGCGTGATTGTGTTGTTTTTCGGCTTGGCCTTTTTGCTGAAATACGCGGCCGATCGGGCAATTTTCCCCATTGAGCTGCGTCTTGCGGGTGTCGGGCTGGGCGGGGTCGTATTGTTGGGTTTGGGGTGGTTTTTGCGCCAGCGGCACTTAGGTTATGCACTTGTTTTGCAAGGCGGCGGCATCGGTGTGCTGTATTTAACCTTATTTGCGGCGTTCCGGTTGTATAGCTTGCTGCCGGCCGGCTTCACGCTGGGGCTCATGTTGTTGTTGGTATTTGCGGCGGCCGTGCTCGCCATTGTGCAAGATGCCAAAAGCTTGGCCATTTTAGGCATCACCGGTGGGTTTTTAGCCCCTATTTTGGCTGGGAGCAACACGGGGAGTCATGTCGATTTATTCAGCTATTACCTCATTTTAAACTTTGGCATTGTACTCATTGCTTGGCGCAAGGCTTGGCGGGTGCTGAACCTTATGGCCTTTGTGTTCACGTTTGTGATTGGCACCCTGTGGGGCGTGCTGCGTTATCGCCCTGAATTGTTCGCATCGACCGAGCCTTTTTTGATTGGCTTTTTTATGATTTTTCTCGCCACCGCGATTTTATTTGCGCGCCAGCTATTGGCTCAAGGCCGGCATGATTATGTCCAATCAACCCTTGTTTTTGGGCCGCCGCTTGTGGGCTTTGGCTTGCAAGCGCTGCTTGTTCAGCACTTTGACTATGGCTTGGCGTGGAGCGCGTTTTTGCTGGGTCTGCTCTATTTACTGCTCTCCACGGTACTGCGACGCGTGCAAGGGGGGCGATCCCAAATTTTAAATGATGCGTTTTTGGCGCTTGGCATTGGCTTTGTGACTTTGGCGGTGCCATTTGCGTTTGATGGCCAGTGGACGGCGACCACTTGGGCGCTTGAAGGCGCGGCGATGCTGTGGGTGGGCTTGCGGCAAAATAAACGCCTGCCTGTATGGCTTGGTTTGTTGTTGCAGCTGGGGGCGGGGGTAGCGTTTACTGAGGATCCGCCGGCTTTGAGCGCCCATGGGGCATTGATGAATGGGTTTTTTCTCTCAGGGGGCTTAATTGGCCTTGCGGGCATGGCGAGTGCCTACTTGTTGCGCCGCAACCGGGCGAGCGGGCTGCTCATACTGTGGGGCTTGGCGTGGTGGTTTGCCATTGGGTTTTATGATTTATCGGAACATTCGAACCTATCACAGCCTTTTACGCTCTGGCTCTTGTTTGCGGCGGTGTCTTTGTTTTTACTGAATTTAACGCGGCTGGGCATTACCGATTGGCATTTTTTACCGCGCATCCCGGCTTTATTGTTGGCGTTTATGCTGGGGCTGGGTTTGTTAATTCTCGCGTTTAATCGCAACCCATTGTCTGATTATGGCGCCTTGGCTTGGCTTGTGGCCTTTGCCGGCTTATATGGCCTGCTATACGCCCATGAGCGACGCGGGGAGCCCGTGTATGCTGCGGCGCAAGTGCACGGCGTGGGTTTATGGCTTATGGCTCTGGTGCTGATGCCCGTATTGGCCGATGCGGTTTATCGTTGGGGATTTGGGCAAAGTTTGAATTTTGCATGGTTTGATTCAGGCGCACAGGGGGCGATTAATTCCTCCCAGATGGGCGCATGGACAGCTATGAGTTGGGGCTTGGTGCCGGCGCTGATGTTGCTCTGGTTGAGTGCGGCGGGGCACTGGCCATTTGCCGAGCGCTTCGGGCACGCGTCAACTTATCGGGGGTGGACAGCGGCAGGATTGGGTGTTTTTCTGCTGGGCTGGCTGCTGGTCGTTAATGGCGTGTGGTTGCCCGAGGATCACTTAGGCGTGGGTTGGGCTATGCCGGGTATGCTGGGCTATCTGCCGGTGTTGAATGGGCTGGATTTGGTCTCTTTAATCGTGCTGGCCATTAGCTTTGGGTGCTTTCGCACTCAGCGGCAATACTTGCCGTCGATGTGGCTGCCAATGGGCTTGGGGTGGCTCGGTTTGGCCGCTTTTGTGTGGCTCAATGCCGTGATTGCCCGCACGTTAAGCGCCTACGCGGGTGTGCCCTTATTCGATTGGCAGTTTTTAGATGTGGCACTCGCCCAAACCACTTATTCGATTGCTTGGTCGCTTTTGGGGTTAAGCCTCATTGTGCTGGCCAGCCGCTTCGGGCAACGTCGGTTATGGTTGGTTGCAGCTGGGTTGCTGGGCGTGGTGGTGCTTAAATTGTTTACGGTGGATTTATCCGGCTCAGATACGATCGCGCGCATTATTTCGTTTATCGGGGTCGGGGTTTTGCTGCTGCTGGCGGGTTATGTGGCGCCGATACCGGCGAAGCGGGGCGTAAATCCCCCCTAGCCCCCCTTTTACAAAGGGGGGAATGGTTCCCAGATTTTGTGACTACCTGTCACAAAAAACCCCTAGCCCCCCTTTTACAAAGGGGGGAATGGTTCTGCCACAGTCATCGGTTCATCTAACATCGACCCCTAGCCCCCCTTTTACAAAGGAGGGAATGGTTCCCGTTTAAGAATGAATCTAAACTGAGCTCACCCTTGGCTCTCTTTTTTTTTGCAAAGCGGGGCTTCTCTTCGATCAAGGCGGGGCGGGGGGCGCTTAGAGCGCCGCTAGAGCTCGAACCCGCGCTTGGTGCAATGCTTCTTTCATGGCAAGCCCCGTGAGCCCGGCGGCCACAAATGGGGCGGGCGATACCGCGCGGGCAAGTTCGGCTGCGGCTTGCACCCGCGCGGCTTGGGGATAATCGCAGCCTTCAGACCCTAACCGCCCACGGGCATCGGCATGGCAGGCGAGCAGGGCATCATTCATGCGTTCGGGGCGGCGCAGGCCATCAAGTGATTCGATTAAGTCGAGCAAAGTGGCGGGTCGCATATCGCGTGCGACATGCACGCGGCCATGTTGGGCGGTGACCAGTAAGGCGAGTTCTTTTGTGGCCTTGGGCACGCGCAGCCGCTCACACAGGGCGGTTGCCGGTGCCACGCCCCGCGCTTCGTGGCCGATATGGCGCGGCCATTCTTCGGGCGGGGTGAGGGCTTTGCCTAAATCGTGGCACAGCACAGCAAAGCGAATATCGGGGTTGGGGGTGAGTTTTACGCTGGCGGTTAAGGCGAGCAGGGTGTGCACGCCACTGTCGATTTCTGGGTGGTATTGTTTGGGTTGTGGCACGCCAAACAGGGCATCGATTTCGGGGAATAACACCTTGAGCGCGCCCACGTCACGCAGTAGCTCAAAGTAGCGGGCGGGGTGATTTGAGCGGAGCGCTTTTAAGGTTTCATTCCAAACGCGCTCGGCGGTGAGGCTATTGAGTTCGCCGGATGAAGTCATGGCGCGCATCAGTTCAGCCGTTTCGGGCGCGAGGGTGAAACCAAAATCGGCAAGCTCGGCGGCAAAGCGGGCAACCCGCAACACGCGCAGTGGGTCCTCGCTGAAAGCGGGGCTCACGTGCCGCAAGATGCGGGCTTCTAAATCGGCTTTAAAGTTGAAGGGGTCAATCAGGCTGCCATCAGCGGCTTGCGCCATGGCATTGATGGTTAAATCGCGGCGCAATAAATCTTGTTCAAGCGTGACTTCGGGCGCGGCAAAAAAGGCGAATCCCTGATGGCCTATACCCGATTTGCGCTCAGTGCGCGCGAGCGCATATTCCTCGCCCGAATTGGGGTGAATGAATACCGGAAAATCATTGCCTACCGGCACAAAGCCCCGCGCTTGCATGCGGTTTGGGGTTTCACCCAGCACAACCCAATCCCGATCGTGCAGCGGGCGGCCAAGCAAGCGATCGCGCACGGCACCGCCCACCACAAAGCTTATGAGTGGAGGGAGGGGCTCTCGCTTCATGGCGTGAGCTCAGGTTTAACGACGAGCTCTGCGAGATACGCTTGTACTTGGCCGAGCAGGTGGTGAAATTCGGCGCTGTGGCAGCCACCTTCGTGTTCAAGGGCATGCAGGGCTTGATGCGCCATGTCGAGCGCGCTGCCTTGCAGATCTTGGTTAATGATGAACTGATTGACGGGGCAGTGCGCTGCCGGGTTGTGTGGGTCGGCCGCCTTTGGTGCGCTTGGGCTGATATTTTTAGGGCGAAAGGCGTTGAGCATTTGCCAGTGGGTGGCTAGGGCGCCGAGCGCGGTGCGGGGGGTGTGGGCTTGGGGGGGCGCGGGCGGCAGAATGAGCAGGGGGCTTATGTGCTCTGGCGGCAAGGGGCGCGCGAGGGCGTAGCCTTGCCCCATGTCGGCGCCTAAAATAGACACCGCTTCGATGAGATCGGGGTGCTCAAGGCCTTCGGCTACCACGATTAAATCGAGCGCGTGGGTCATGTGGATGAGTGCGCCGATAAATTTGATGATGCGCGCGGGGTTATCATAGGCAGAGCGAATCAGGGCTTGATCGATTTTTACGGTATCGAAGGGCAGGTTATTGAGGCGAATCAATCTGCTGTAGCCAGCGCCTAAATCGTCCATGGCAAGGGTTACACCTAATTCGGCCAAGCCTCGCATTTGCTGCGCGGCTTGGTCAATTTCTTGTATCTCGTGGTGTTCGAGTACCTCTAAGGTAAGCCGAGTGGCCGGGATTTTATGTTGTTCTAACGCCGTTTCAACCCACTGGGTGCACTGGGGTGAGGCCAGTGCTTCAAGCGGTAAATTGAGCGATAACCCTAAATTCAAACTTGAGCTAAAACCTGGGCTAAAACTCGGATCGAGCGTGCGATTTGCCTCGTCCCATTGGGTGAGTTGCTTTAAGCCTTGATCGAGCCCCTCGCGGAATAGCTGGATGATTTGGCTTTCGTTGAGCTTAGGGATAAATTGGTTTGGCATGACAAGGCTGCCATCGGCCAAAACTAGCCGCGCCAGTGCTTCCACCTTGTCAATGCGCCTCGTACGCAAATCTATGATGGGTTGATAGTGAAATTGGATGCCGTGGTTATAAAACGCTTGGCGCCAGTGGTCGAGTTCTTGCACGGAAATGGAGATGGCGGCTTTTTGATTCAACTGCTGCCAGGTTTGGCTCGCCAAAAACCCCAACTGCTGACAAAACGCTTGTCGAAACGCGGTTTCAAATTGGCCAGGAACGTTCCCGTAGAGGGTGAGCACGGCAATGGGGCGGCGCTTTTCATCCAAAATGGGCACACCAATGGCACTGCGAATGCCGGCACTTAATGCCGCCTCGCGCCAAGGTAAGGCTTCGGGCATGGTTGAAAAACTGGCGATGGTTTGAATTTGCCCCAAACGATACGCGCGGGCGGTAACGCCTTGCATTTGGGGCTGGCCTGGCGCGATTTTTGGCATGCGCAGCGCTGCATAATGTTGCTGCATGGCGGCAATAAAGGGTTCGATTTGCGCGCCAAAATTGATGATGAATTCACCCTCGGGATTCGGGGCGCCAATCCAGCATGCGGCAATGCCCGGGCACCGGCACAGTAGGCTGAGCATTTGCTCGTTAAATTCTTGCCACGATAAGGTGTTGCGGCTTAATGTATCTATCTCGACCAAAAGGGCTTGATACTGGTTGTTAATGTGTTGCTCGGCTTCAAGCTCCTCTGATAATTCAATCGAAAGGCGTTCGGTTAAAACCAGCTCAAGCTTGCCTAAATCTTGCGTGCTCAAGCGAAAACGCGCGATTAGCTCATCGAACTGATGCAAGTAAATGGTGATGGCCCGCACCAGCGAGCTTGCCGATACGCCAATTAGGGCATGAACACGCCCGACGCTGGCGGCTGCGGCGCGGTGCTCGGCCTCGGTGAGCTCCGGTTTTAAGAGTTGGGTTAAATGTGCCGATTGGCGCTCGGTTAGATGCGCAAATTCGGCGGGGTTTAACCAGCTCATAATGATTTGTGAGGCGGGATCGGTGGCAATAAGCTCTTGGTAGAAAAAATCAACAAAGCCCGTTACTAAGGCGGGGATGTCTTGTTCAAACGTTTGCAGCAATACCGCCGCCGCTTGGCCATAAGGCAAGATGCGGGCGGAAGATAGGCGGGTGTCATCTGTGCTATCAAGCAGCTTGGGCGCCTCATCATTCCAGATATACCAAGCGTTTTTTCGGTTGCGTTTTTTGCTTTTGCAAATATACAGCGCCGCATCCGCATGGCGCAGCAATTGCTCAGGCTCCACGCTATCTTGCGGGAATAAGGAGACGCCCATGCTGGCTTGCACGATGCTTTTTTGTTGCGGCAACGCGTAAGGCTCACTCAAGGCTTGGCTTAAGCGATCTAAAGTTTTGTAGAGGTGTTTTTTGCGCTCAATGCCCTCAATGAGCAAGATAAATTCATCGCCGCCTTGCCGCACGGCTAAATCGGCCTCGCGCAGGGTGAGGGTGAGCCGTGCACCCAGAGTTTTCAATAAGATATCGCCTACCGCATGACCAAAGCGGTCATTAATCGGCTTGAAATCATCTAAATCGAGCATCACCACCGCCAGCGTTTGGTTGTTGCGCCGGGCGCGCGCCATGGCTTTGGGCAGTTCCTCGTCTAAAAACCGCCGATTGGCAAGTCCCGTTAAGGCATCGTGATAGGCGAGATAAGCCGTTTGCTCGTGCTCATCATTTAGGCGCTGGGTTAAATCAAATTGGGCGAGCGCATTACCAAGGAGTTCACCCAGCCGGTGCAGGGTTTCGCCCACGATGGGTTCGAGCTCAAATTCGTGCAGGGCACCCACCAAGAGCACCGCCCAAGGCCGATTAAAACGCACAATGGGCATTAAAAAACTGGTGCACGCCCAGCCTGCGGGAATGTACGCCTGCAATGAGTGATTAAGCGGTGAGTTTGTGTCTTGATCGCGCAGGGGCACTTGGCTGCGTTGTGCCGCGGTGATTTGGGTGTAAAGTGCTTGATTTTGCTCAAAGTTAAGTTGATTTAGCCATTGCGCGCCCTCACCCCCACTGGCGATAATATGCACCGTGTCGGGCTCTGCCTGATCGGTTTGCCCAACCCAAGCATGAATAAATAAGCCTGAGGCCAAAAGCTGGGTGCACACAACGCTGAGCATTTCGTGTTCATCGGTCGCGGAAATGAGCACACCAATTTGCCCTAGGAGCGATTGCAGCAGGGCGTGTTGCCGATCTAACCGCGCAACAAGCCGCTCGACTTTTGAATCAACGGCCGCTTGGGCGGATAGGTTGGGGTGGGAGGATGAGGGCACAATGAGTGGTTTCCGTATCGGTGCAAATAAGAGTTAATCCGAGCTTTGCAAGTTTAACCACGATAACCAAATCGATGGGTAAATCCAATGTAAAAAAGTGTTAAGTTAAGGTGGTGAGGTTGCAGACTGCCCCTGATGAGCAAATGACCGTGAATTTATGTTTTTAATTGCGCCAATGAGTGAACTCATGATTGAACCCCAAATGAAGCAGAGCCTATCGCCCCAAGATAACCCGCGCAATAACCCGCCTGATGAACAGCGTGATGAACGCACCGAACTTTTGATTGGCTCATCGGGGTTGGCGCGGTTGCGCGACGCACGGGTGCTGGTAGCCGGCCTTGGCGGTGTGGGTGGTGCGTGTGCGGAATCCTTGGTGCGTGCCGGGGTGGGGGTGGTGTATCTCTTGGATCACGATCAATTTGGCGCCTCAAACTTGAATCGGCAGCTTTTGTGTACGCAAGCGGTTATCGGCCAGAGCAAGGCAGAGGTTGCGGTGGCGCGGTTTGCTGCGATCCGCGATGATGTTAAAACCGTGGCTCTGCCGTTTTTTTTAGAGGAATCGATGGTGGCGGATTTGCTCGATCAATACCCGCTAGATGCCATTGCCGATTGTATTGATTCGATCGGCGTGAAAGCTGTGTTGTTGGCCGAGGCGCGTGCGCGGGGCATTGCGACGATGACGGCGCTGGGCGCGGGGAATCGGTTGGATGTGCGTGCGGTGCGGGTGGGGACGTTGGCTTGCGTACAGGGTTGTGGTTTGGCGCGGGTGCTGCGTTCTCGCTTGCGCCGATTGAATTGTGCGTTGGATTTTCCGGCGGTGTATTCAACCGAGTTACCCCAAAAGCCAGCACCCCATGTGCCGAATGAATCCGGCATTCGCCCTCGCGCCGTGAACGGCACAATCAGTTATATGCCGAATGTATTTGGCCACATGGTGGCGGGGGAAATTATTCGCGGGCTGCTCGAAAACCCGCCGGAAAATTTGCGCTAAAGGGGTGTGGTGGTGTCGAGTAAGTGGTGGCTTTTGAGTTTTTTACGCAAAGTGCTGCGGTTGATGCCTAAGCACTCAGCCGCGCGCGATTGGTTGTTATCACAGCGTGCCATGGCGGTTTCAAGCAAGGGGCGCTCAATTTGCGCAATCACAAGCTCGTATAAATTATTGGGCTGATCGCCTTCTAAGGTTTCCCACAGGGCATCGAGCGCGGCGCGGACGGCTTGTTGGATGGGGTTGTCATCCCAATTGTTATCGGTATTCACGCACAGCCAACCGCTTTGCGTGTTGGCAGGTTCTTGAGTTGCGTGCAAGTTAGGTGGTTGATTTATAGACATACTTTAAGCCGGAAAGTTGGGGGCAGATTGGTTGGCGTGCCGAGTTAACCAATCTCGTTGCTCTGCGGGCAGAGTGAGTTGATTAAATACCGCGCGCTCAGTGTCATCAATTAATAATGCGGGAGCATACCAGCCCAAATGCTTGCGCGTGATTCGAATTCCTAATGCTTCACCATAATGTTGATAAATTTTTTCAAATTGTTGCTGCATAATCGAGAACTGCTCGGCTCGGGTGGGTGGCGTGTAGGTGCCTTGCCCCATCAGCGCGGCTTTAAGCGCGGCAAAGAGCCAAGGTTGGCCAAAAGCACCGCGCCCAACCATGATGCCAGCGGCCTGCGTGTGAATTAAAACCGCGCGGGCTTTTTCAGGGGCAGTGATGTCGCCATTGGCAAATACCGGCAGGCGCACGGCAGCCACAACCTCGGCAATGGTGTCGTATTCGGCTTCGCCCTCGTATTTGTCGGCGCGGGTGCGGCCATGCACGGAAAGCAGGGCGATCCCTGCGTTTTCGGCCATGCGGGCAATGCGCGGGGCATTTTTATTCTCGCGATCGGTGCCGGTCCGCATTTTTAATGAAATGGGGCAATCCACCGCTGCCACCAAGGCATCAAGTAGCCTTGCGATGGTATCGGGCTCGGCCATGAGGGCGGAACCAGCGGCTTTTTTGCACACTTTTTTGGCCGGGCAACCTAGATTTAAATCAATCAGTTGTGCGCCTTGCGCCACGGCGCTGCGGGCGGCTGAGGCAAGTTCTGCGGGGTCGTTGCCTAAGAGTTGCAC
>ERZ1669248.259-NODE-259-length-28975-cov-6.628423_pt1 | contig 28975 bp, 29 predicted proteins | sample MGYA00579296_ERZ1669248 | MGnify/ENA primary metagenome ERZ1669248 (study PRJEB41166, sample SAMN08046057) | hot springs metagenome | biome: hot spring; feature: neutral hot spring; material: thermophilic sediment; isolation source: thermophilic sediment from...
CATGAGGCCGATGGAGCAGCCACAGCCACTCTGCCAACCTTGCCGAGCCAGTATATGTCAGCCAGCTCGTAGAGCGTGTGGGCTAGCTCCCCTATAGCCACTGGGACACCGAGCCTTAGGAGAACTTTTATTACTGGGCCATTGAGAATCACGTCCCTGCTGGGGGGCTCCAGGAAAGATGGCCTATTCATTGATGGCACCTTTAATTTTCGCTGGACAACAATTATTTATTGGTGAGCATCTTGGCCTTCTACGCGAAGACCATTAAGCTAAGAACAACTAGTCGTTTAGAAGTAATTAATATTACCGACAACGTTGAGAAGGCTGTCGAGGAGTCAGGGGTAAAGAATGGCTTATGCCTAGTTCACGTCCCTCACGCCACGGCTGCCCTTGTGTTAAACGAGGATGAGCCAAACCTCAAGCAAGATTTACTGAGGCTTGTGGATGAGCTCACCAGGAATAGCTGGATGCATAACAGGATTGATAACAATGCTGAAGCCCACCTAGCCAGCATTCTCCTTGGCTCAACGCGAATCCTCCCTGTAATCAACGGTAAGCTGGTCAGGGGCACCTGGCAGGAAATCATGCTTGTAGAGCTTGATGGGCCGAGGAGTGAGAGAAGAGTAGTCATAAGCGTGATTGGAGAGTGAGCTATCCTAGCAGGACATCGAGCCATAGCATAACGAGGAAGCCGGTGATGAACCCCAAGCTGGCGAGCCACTCATGGCCCTTCCTGTGGGTCTCAGGCAAAATCTCGTGGCTGACAACATAAATCATGGCTCCAGCTGCAAGGGCGAGAGTAAGGGGAAGTAGGGAAACGCTGCGAGATGATATCAAAGCTATTATAACGGCCATTACTGTCTCGCTAAGCCCACTTAAAACACCGATGGCTATTGGCAAACCGATTCTCCTGTTGACCATCACTAGAGGATAAACCACCGCGAAGCCCTCGGGGATGTCCTGCAGCCCTATAGCCATGGCCATGAGCAGCCCGTTTTCAAGGCCCTGAACAGCTGACGCTCCAACGGCCATTCCTTCAGGTAGATTGTGTATAAGGATAGCGATTACTATTAGCCATATCTTCCTAAGCCTCCTAGCCAGTGTTTCAGGGCCCTCGTATCCCTTTATGAGGTGTTCATGTGGAAGAATCCTGTCAAGCACTATAATGAGAACTATGCCAGCCAGAAAACCAAGCGTAGCTATCGTTATTCCGCCAATCTCTATTGATGGTAGCAGGAGGCTGGTGAAGGACGCGACGAGCATGACGCCCGCGCTGAATCCAAGGCCAGCATCAAGATGCTTCTCTCTCCCCAGAAGACCAATAGCCCCGAAGAGCCCGCCTATCGAGGTTAGAGTAGCTGGTATGAGTGAGAGCACGAAAGCCCTTGTAGCCAGGCCGTGGCCAGCCAGCCCGTGTAGCAGGGACTCAAGCATATCTGTGCTCCTCGACTCTTGATCGCTCATATCTTTACGAATAATTATAAACCCTCTGTATTAATACATTAACCATATTTAGACTTATGGGAGAGCTGCTCGGATTGTCATCGCTCGCATCACCAATAATGGTGCTTTTCCTAGCAGTTGTGGGCTTCCTCCTCAGAAAAACCAGGCTGAGAACACGCTTGGATACCTTGGGAAAAATCAATATCTACTTCTTCCTGACCGTTGTGCTGAGCAACTCCTTCTACAGGAAAGGAATAGAAATTAGCGATGCCCTAATCTCAGTTTCATACATATTCTTCGCTACAGCGTCGCTGGCCATACTGATACCTATGCTTAGAGAGCTGGACCCGCCGACAAGGGCATCCATCATAAGCTCCTCTCTTTTTCCAAACGCAGTTAACCTCGCCTTTCCCGTTCTTCAAGCCACTCGTGGCGACTATTCATATGCAAGCGTCTATGCTGTTACCGCTATTGTTTTTCAATCAATTATTGTCCCCTTCCTAGGTGGTACTGGGAACGCGTTGTCCTACTCTCTAAGGGGGTTGACGCCTGTTCTGGGGATCCCCTTGGGCCTTCTCCTAAAGGAGCTTGGAGTCAACGGCCATTTGTCTTTTACAACCGATAGCCTCGCTTTTCAAGGCGGGGGTGGATAGATGGATTTATAAGCTTGTGTGTGTATGGTGGTGTGTCTTGTCAAGCTTAGGTGCCCTTCATGTGGGCATGTCTGGGATTATAAAGGAAAGAGAATGTACTATACTATTTGCCCTAACTGTCACAGAAGCGTGCACATAGCTAGGTGTAGGGTTGAGTAGGCGTGTCCTCGGGCCGTGAGGGAGTCCTAACCCTAACCATAAAGATGAGGGTTAGCCCCGAGCCCAGCTCATCACAAGAATTACTAGACTTGATGAGGAGGTATAGAGAAGCCCTTAACTATGCTGTCAGGGTGGTTATCGAGAACAGAGCTTTGAGCCTCAGCAAAGCCCACAGACTCCTATACAATACCCTCAATGAGAAGTACGGTTTGCCATCTAGAATCACTATTGATTGCTATAGAGAGGCTATAGCAATTGCTAAGTCGTGGCTCGGCAACCCCAGCGGGGGTAATATGCCTAGGGCTAAGACGCTCCGGCTCTGGCTAACATATAGGCAGAGCTACAGAATTAGAGATGGCTGTGTCGAGGTTTTAGGAGGATATAAGCTTAGGATAATTGGATGGGATAGGAGGTATGATGCCTATCCAAACAGGGAGGCTAAGCTGGTGTTCAAGGACGGCAAGTTCATTCTAGGGATATCTAAGCGTGTGCCCAAGCCAGCTAAGTATAGCCCTAGTGGAGTCTTAGCCGTGGATGTCAACGAGAAGCATATTGTTGTGGGGAATTCACAGCATGAACACAGATTTGAGACGGTTGTTGAGAGAGCACAGCACTATAAGCTTTTAGCTGAGAACCTCCAAAAGAAATACTCTTCCCCAAAATACAATGCCTGGCTTAGGAGGAAGGGTATCAAGAGAAGGATATCACGATTCCATTCTAAGGCTAGACGCATAATTGAGGACTGGGCTAAGAAGGTCTCCCGCTTAATCGTGTTATTAGCTAAGCGACACCAGTATGCAGTGGCCAGGGAGGACTTGACAAACTTGGTGAATAATCTAATGAAGCTCCCAAAAGAACACAAAGTCTCATTGCTCATTCTGAGCTATAGGAGACTGGAGCAATGGATTGACTGGCAATGCGAGAAAAACGGAGTACCCATAATTGTTGTAGATCCGAGGGGAACATCAACAACATGCCCAATGTGTAGCTCAAGGCTTGTTGAGAAAGGCTACAGAAGATTGAGGTGCTCTAGATGCGGTTTCGAAGCCGATAGAGACACGGTAGCAGTATTAAACATTAAGAAAAGAGCACTTGAAAAGATGGGGGGATCTCTGGCCGCCCCGACTGCCCCGCAAATGACAGATGTAGACCCGAATAGATGCGGGGAACCAGTAAACCCCCTAAAGGAAACACTCGCCCTTTAGGGCGGGGAGGAGGTCAGATAAGCTACGCTATTGCTCTTAGGTTCAACGTTGAGTTATCGATAAGCTCCGTCGTCGTGCTGACTCCCTTGGGAGCGGTTGCCGGGGCTATCCTCGGCCTCTTGCTTTAAGTAATAACTAGAAATCACTATTTCATTGGTATATTTTTAATGAAAAACTACTTTATGTTGACTATAACTATGTTTGACACTGCTCTCGCCTCTATCTCTCTTCTTGGGGTTGCCTGCCTGACCATTGCTTCAATCATTGCTTTCGCTCCCTCAACAGGTATTTTTGATGATGGCGGTATGGTTATTATTATGCTTAGCTGCCCAGCCGTCACTACGCCTACGTTTTTCTCGCCGAACACCAGGCTTATTGCCCTCGCTAGAACGTGTACGGGGTCCCTGTTTCCTAGGCGCGAGGATATTATGCTCCACAGGGCCTGGCCCAGCGTACTCCATGCTTCCTGGCTCGATAGGTCCGGGGGACTCAGAGTGAAGCCGAGGGAGAGGAAGCTCCTGAGGAGGGAGTAGTCGAGGGAAGCCTCGAGGGGGTCATCAACCCCTGTTTTCTCGAGTTCGAGGTAAGCCTCTATTATCCTGTTTATCAGGGAGTAGAGGCTGAGCCCCCTCTTGTTAGCCACGTCCTTCAGCATGTCGGCTAGCCTTGAGTCAACAGCCATCATTCTTCTCTTCGAGCCTCTTGACTCCAAGCGGGGGGTTACCTCCTCTGCTTCTTGAACTGGGCCACGAGTAGGCCGCTCGTAACCTCCTTTGACAAGGCCGCGTAGCCGAGGCTCTCAAGGAAGCCCTCTATGAGAGCTGATGATATGTCTATGGACTCCTTCGTGCGGGCCATGGCTACAACTGTTAACACGAGGTTCTCGTCATCGCTCTTGATGTTTACCTGTGTTGAGTCGGGGAAAACGGCCTTGATGAAGCCGTGTATGTGCTCATCGTCAATTAAGCCCGAGACCCTGTAGAGGGTGCCAACTCCTCTGCCCACCTCGCGCGCGTCCCTGAACACATCTTCTATTGAGGAGCTGTTATGCACAAGCTTGTTCAGGGTTGATACCGGCAGCAGAGCGAAGCCTACTCTGCCAAGCTCCTTGAGTGCCTTGTACTCAGCCTCCACCTCTGATAGCCTTCCACCACTAATGAGAGCAAGGGTTGCCCCATCCCTGAATATCCTTGATATAAGCTCCCTTAGCGGAACACCGATAGTGTTAGCTATTTCCCTAAGCCTCTCGAGGTCATCCTCGCTCACCGGCACAAGCTTTGTTCTTCTCTCCGCCAAAAGCCCGGCACCGCTCAGACAGCTATCTTTCTATAAATGTAAAGTATTGATAGGAGAGCTATAATCACAGCCACTATGCTTATCCCTAGACTTAGTATTGGCAGGGCGTTTCCCTGTTGCTTCTGGGTAATGGTTAAGACAGCTTGCTGTAGAAGCGTTACCTGCTCCTGCAGGTGAGATATCTGCGCTGATAGCTGTGCCTGCACGTTGCTTAGGTCATCCCTCGTGGCGTATTCGCTGAGCGATTTCCTGAGCGTGTTGAGGGTCTCGTTTATGGCTCTCAGGTCCAACCCAAGCTGAGTGTTGTTGAGCGTAGCTATTATTTTCTGCATCTCCGCTATCGTTTTCTCGATGCTGCTTATATCAACGGCGGTTTTGTTCAGGCTTGCCTCAAGCTGCCTGACCTTCTCGTCCAGCATCATTATTCTCTCCTGCAGGTCCATTGTGCTCACGAAGACGTTGAAGCCAGTCTCAACGCTCTGCCTGTAGCTACCGTAGCTAGCCTCCACGGTTAGCTTGCATGTCCTGTCCTGCCCAATGGAGGGGACCTTGTAGCTAGCTGTATATGCCCCCAGGCTCCTGTCGTAGATGAAGGTTAAGTTAGCTTCATCACCAGAGGTACAACTTATTTTCCCAGTCACCAAGGCGTTAACTATTAGCTGACCGGCGAAGTAGACCTGCAGTGAGGCCTTCAGCTCTTCTCCCTCTCTCGCGTAGCCAGCGAAGGGCTTGTTATCAACCATTAACACGTAATTCTCGATCCATATCCTTGGCTTATTCATACTAACAACTATGCTCGCAGTCGTGGGGGCGTAGTCAATCGATATGTTTATTCTTTCCTCATCGTATCCTGGAGCTTTAGCTAAAATTGTGTATGTGCCTAGCTCTGACTCCTCGAACATAAATGAGCCATCGCTCTTGGTAACAGATACTCTGGTAGCGTTGGAGGGGGTTATCAGAGTGACCGTGGCGTTCGCGAGCGGTCCGCCATCATAGCCTACAACAACCCCCTTTATCACTATGGCAGCCCTAGCGAATACAACCTTTATTGAGACCTCCTCGCCAGACACCACATCCTTGACGATAATTAGGTAGTCACCGTATGGAAGGGTGGGCGTGGGCTGCGGGGGGAACCTCAGCGGGGTTGACTCGAAAAGGCCGTTGTAATCAGCTTTTACCTGGTCCACGGCAACCATGGAGCTGTTTGTGTTATAGATAATAATCGTGACTAGTCCCCCAGGAGTGGCCTTGCCGCTGATCACCAGCTGCTCATTGGGCTGGTAAACGTTTTTTGAGGGCGAAGCAGTAAGTGTCTGAGCCGAAACAACTAGAGCCATAGTTAGAATTATGATTATAGCGAACAGTGCTGTTTGTTTAATCAAGAGTTGCTCACCACTTTTGCAACTATACTTTGGTTTTACCTAATAAAAAACTATTTCTGAAGCAAGGATAACTTCTTACTTAGAAAAACTTGAGAATTTAAAAGAGACTAAGTATCGTGAAAGAAAGAATGAGACCAAGAAAATTTTTAGGAATATGGTTTAAAAAAAGATTATTGATTTGTGGTTGCCTACTGAACTGTGACTGTTAATAGGAGTGGCTGCTCGCTTAGTGGCACCTTGTTGGCGAGGTCCCAGAAGAACACCTTGGCCGTGAATGTCCCTGCTAGGTTGGGCAGCCATCCAACAATGGCTGTGCCGCTGGCGCCAGCTCCAAGCGTTATCCTGCCGTAGGCTAGGCCCACGGGCACGTTGTTAGCATCGTAGAACACAATTATGACGTCCGTTGTCACTGACCTTGTTGTGTCAGCGTTGCTCACGGGTATCTGTATCAGTGTTGGCTGACCGACCTTTGGTGCGACCTCGTTCCCCATAATGTCGAGGAACTTAACTGCCGCTGGTGCTCCAGGCTTTATCGGGGTTGCCGTTATGAATCCAAACTGTAGCTCCTTGGTGACAGCCAGCGGCTTTCCGCTTGAGCTTAGTTTATCATAGTATGTGATGTAAATCTTGTCTCCATCCTTCAGGAACGGTGGGTAGTTAGACTTGCTTATCAGGTATGGAGCCTTGAACACGCCTGTTGCTGGTCCAGTCTCAACTAGTGTGAGCTTGGTTCCGATTGGGTCACTTGATGTTGTTATCGTGACTTCCACTGGATCCAGTGTACTTGAGTCTATGTTGGCGTCTGGGTCCTCAACGTATATCCAAACATCATCATTGTCAACATAGAATGGCTTTGCTGGCTCCACCCTTATTGTTCCGTCCCATGCCCTTACGGCTAGATATACGAGGAATGTTGCTGGACCACCGCTGGCTGATGCTGGGTCAACAGCCCTCATTATAACAGTATCCGGCACTGTTACCTCAAGTGTACCGTTGTTTGGCTTAACGGTGTCGCCGGCCAAGCTTATCTTAATTGATGTGCAGAACATAGACTTGTCTGTGGTGCTTTGCATCAATGTGCTGATTTTTTCCTCGTCACCTGTAGTTGACCTTATGTATATCTCTTGTCCGCTGGGGAAGTTCAGCGTGCTGTTGAATATGTAGTCTGGGTCCTTGAAGCACACGTAGATTAGTGAGTATGGGCCCGTGCTGCTTATCTGATTACCGTTAACATCTCCAAAGAACACCTGCGCTGTGTGAGCCTGAACCGTGAATGACACTGATCTCGTTACTGGCCTGGCCACGTTAACGGAGGTCATCCCTGAGTAGTTATCAGTATATGTTATGGTGAATGTCTTTGGTAACGTGTCGGGGCTTACAAGGCTGTTGTCAACAGTTATTGTTCCAACGAACACGCCTGTGGTAGGCCCTGTCTCGGTTAGGGGAATCGAAGTTGTGCCTAGATAAACATGTTCGGTATCATTTATTGTCGAGTCAAGGTTAGCGTCAGGCTCCACGAGCGTAATCGCGACCACATCGCCCATGCTGACAGAGGTCGCGTTAATAGTTAGTGTGGCTGTCGATGGCTGTATCGTGGCTGTCGCGCTCGTTCCGTTGTAGAAGGCCTTAATAGTTGCGCCCGTGAAGTTGTACACAGCTATGCCAGAAACACTGCTTAGGTCAATGGTGAACTTCAAGGTATAGACCTTGCCACCATCGGAAGATGAATATGTAATGTTTTTGTCTGATGTTAGGTTTATCTTAGCGCTACCATCCCACCTGATAACAGCTAGCCAGAACTTGTCTAAATCCACTGTTGCTGGGTCTGATACCTGCACTGTAACGTTGAACCTCGCGTCATTTGGCATTGGGTACACCGCTCTATCAAGCGTGACCTGCATTGGGACCTCTGTTACGACCTGTGTTGTGGCCTCAGCTACCTTTCCGGAGTAGTAGTCTGTCCACCTGAAGGTGATGACGTCTCCTGCCTTCAGCGTGGCCTGTATTAAGCTTAGATCAAATGATAGGGTGAAGTTACCCTCGTTTTCCTCGTCCTCTGAGAATATCAGATAACCAGTCTTGTTGGCTATCGCTGTCTGACCGTTGACAAGAACCTCAAATACTCCCTGCCCCATGGATACCCTTAGTGGCTGGCCAGCGAATACTGGGGCGCCAAAGCTATCGGATAATCCGGCGTTATCGTTCAAATCCTCGTCAGTTAGCTTGATGTTTATCGGTCCCGTTGTACCGACCTTCACGTACTTATCAGCCGTTAGGACTGGCGCGTAGCTCGCCATTTTCACAACGTATCCTTCCAGCAAAGCGTTTGTAGCTGCATCTCTAACTTCAATAAGGAATGTTACTGGCTGGTTCAGCAGGAAGGTCAAAGGCGCGACTGTCTCGTTTGTGTTCACGCCTGGCGTGCTACTATAGTTCAGATAAATAATCTTCTCGCTCTCCGCTGGGGTCAAAGTTATCGTGATTGATTTGGCTATTTCCTGAGCCGTTACCTTTACGTTCACATCTTCAGTGCCATTCCATGTCAGATTTAACTCGGTTGACAGATCAACAGTCGCCTCGCTCGGTTGTTCTCCGTTTACCGACAATTCTGTTGACTGGGCATGCGTCACTGATGGTGCTATTGGTATCAGTAGGAGCAACACGAGAATTAAGCTCAAGACTTTTGTTTTGTTCATACTTTTTCCCTCTAGTCGGGGTTTTCCCCTTGTTTTGTCTATTTTGCTGGGGAGGGTTATAATGTGTTTGACTACAAATGTATACAAAAATCAATAGACACATCCATGAAATCTTTGTTGTCTGAAGCCTCCTTTGTTCTCAACGGATTTTTGGGTCTATTAATCGGTATATGTTTTTCACAATTATTGAATAATCCTGCCGGTTTTGTTTTTGTCAGTGCTTTATTGCGGATTGCCGGTTTTTTGCTCAGGTTTATTACGTATTTATTCTTCATGTATAGCTTGGCGTGGTGCTCGCTTGTTGGGAGCCGAGGAGAGAGGGCTGAGGAGATTCGCGTCGAGGTGGCTTGGCTGGAGAGATAGGAGCGATATCTATGTTTTCCTGGCTGTTATGCTCTTCGTTCTCTTATCAGCGAGGGTGGGGATCCTCCTGGGAGCTGAGCCCCTTGTGCCTGTGAACAGGGCGAGCGTGCCTCTGCTTGTCTCGTGGAGCCTGCTGTACGACGTGGCCATAATTGCTTTATCGGTGGCTCTCATGCTCATTGCTCCTCGCTCGCGTCCCCCATGGCCCCCGAGCAGGGCCTATCTAGTACTGCTTTTCCCCCCGATCCTCTCTTTGCTTCAGGTTCGCTTCCCATTCCTAAGCGTATTCGCGCTGATAGCTATAGGCCTGGTTCTGGCGTGGAAGATTCCATCGGCTAAGAGCTTCAGGGCCGCCTCATCAGCCATAGCTATAATCTCCATCTGGCTACTGATCCTCTGCGCATCGCAGCTCCTGCTTGGTGAGGGGTTCCTGAGGCTCAACCTGCCCCTCTACGTATACATGGCTCCGCAGCCAGCATCAGGCTACCTTCTCCTGGCTTCGCTGTCCATAGCGATAGTCGCGTTTGCATCCGCAGCCCTGCTCGGAGAATCGGGGCAGTTTGAGGGGAGGAGCGATAGGCCCCTGTTGCTCCTATCCATCATAACTGGCCTCCTAATCTATATGCTGCCCTACACGAGGGTCGCTAACCCTGGAGCACTTGTAGCGACAACCGATATACCGCTCTACGCTCAGCTCCTCGAGAAACTCACGAGTAGCCCAAGCCCCCTTAGGGAGGCCTTCTCATCGAGCCCGACGAGGCTCGCGGATAGGCCTCTCTACATGCTTGTACTGTACGCCCTGCACAGGATAACCGGGCACAGCTCCATGGCGACCGCGACCATCAGCGGCTGGCTGTGGACACCCATACTGATAGCAAGCGCGTGGGCCCTGGCAAGGCAGCTCTACGACGGTAGAACAGCTAGCATCGCCGCCTTCCTAACAGCTGTTGGGTACCAGACGCTCTCTTTCGTTTATGGGGGGCTCCAGGCAAACCAGCTTAACCTGGCCATCCTCTTCCTCGCCATGGCTATCCTGGCCAAGCCAAGCCTACATAGAGCGATGCTAGCATCGCTTCTCCTCCTAGCATCATCAATGCTTCACCTCTGGAGCTGGGCCCAGATAGCACCAGCAATAATTGCCTGGGTAATCCTAAGCCCAAGGGCAGGGAGCATTAAGAACAGGCTCGCGTGCCTGGCCGTGATAGCTGCCCCGATAATAGTTTCCCTCTCCATCTACTCATACATGCTCGGGGACACGCCTTCAGCCATAACACACTCAGTCATGAAGATCATTGAGAAGAACGATGCCTACACCATTACCGAAAAGATAGGGGGGATAGAGAGAGCGCTGAGCATATACCTGTGGGGAACCCTTTCAAACCCGCTTCTGCTTCTGCTAGGCCTTGTTGGGGCCGTGTTGCTGGTTGCTGATAGGAGGGGGGATCCCTCCCTAGCTGTCATGTCTCTCTCCCTCCCAATGCTCCTCCTCGTTTCTCCGGACATGACTTTTGTTTCGAGGCTCATGGTCAACGTGCCTATACAGATACCGGCAGCTTACGCCCTGTCAAGGCTGGATAAGAGGCTCGCTTACTCACTCATGCTCTACATGCTCGCCGTAGCGCTCTACTTCTCGTTGAACGCTGTCCCTAGATGAAGAAGCTAATCATGAACATTAGCTTTATAAGTAACATGAACACATATAACTGTTATTGAAGGTGCGCTAATTTGAGGAACATGAACAAGGCAATCATATTGTCGGTAGCCCTGGTAGCCCTTGTTCTCATAGGCATGATTACAGTAATGCCAACGGTCGCTAGTTCCACCACTTATTACTACTATGCATTCGTGCCTCCAGCGGAGTGGCAGACAGCGAGGGATACAGCGAAGCAGCTCATACAAGAGCTGGGGACAAACCTGCTGACAGGACTGCCAGCGGGCCAGGTTGGAGTCAAGTACGACCTGAACAACGACACTGTGGTCAACATAGCTGATGTGTACATTATTCTCAAACAGGCTGGGTTGATAAATATTGATCCCCCAAAGCTCCCGGGCCCCGTTGCCAGCGCGTTGCTGAGTGTGCTTGAGGCTCTCTATGGACCCCAGCTCGTTAACTACCCGACCCTTGATGGTAGGGTTTACCTACTTTACATGCTTGGCTACCTGCCATACCACTAGCTTTTTTATAGCCTCGCATAAACAACCTTTTTTCCTCTCTAGCTGATAGCTGATGCCTTAAGCAACGCGAGTCTCTGCTTCCTGTAGGAAGCCACCAGAAACATAATCAGCGTAAATACAGCTAAGCTAGCCATCACCGGCTCAAGCCTTATGCCCCAGGGAGTGTAGTTGAGCAGGAGGCCTATGAGGGGAACGACCGCTAGGCTTAGGCCGATTGAAAGAGCAAGCCTCTCGAGGGGGGTGAGCTCCCTTTCATCGGGGTAGAGGGCCTCCACTAAAGCGTATCCGGGCAGGAATAGAACGAAGAGCGAGCCGAAGAAGTATCTTAGAGGCAAGGCATAGGGTATACTCTCTGTGACCTCCACCAACGCTATGGTTATGAGCATGATGCTTAGGGAGGTGTAGAGCCAAAGGGAGTGGTCAATCCTAGCCAAGTACCCGGCTAGGCTCCTAGGCGGGTTTGGGTCAACTATATCGAACTCCCCCCTGGCCCACCTCTGGTAAAGCCTCCATGCCTCAGCGTATCTTCTACGGCCCCTCTTCCCCGCAAGCATTTCCCCCGCGGCTTCTCCAAGCGTTTTTCTCTCTTTAGTTCTCATAGAATCACCCGAGAGGAGCAGTGACATTAAAGTACAGATGCACCCATCTCCCCGTGTAGATAAACGATGAGTTGGTTGGCTCAAGCCTCCACAGCTCAGCGACAAAAGCGTACTGGCCTGGTGGAACGCTCAGCCTCGCCTCGAAGGGCAACGTGCTGTTTCCCTGGTCCGGGAGAACCACTAGTAGCGTATCCACGGGCGTCGTGTTCAGCCAAGTAGTGTTTGATGGGAGGATCCCCCTCTCAACAATGAAAGTCTTAACCATGAATAACTCCGCTTTGCCGTTGTGGTTATATACATATATGTTCAGCCTGAGCGTGGAGTTCGCTGGGAGAACGGATGGGTAATCCCCTATGAGCCCCTTCTCGTTCAGCAGACCTATCGCCTCGAAGGGCTCGCCGCGCCTGGGAAGCACTGATAGGGATACCCCCAGGGCGCTGGTCACTATGGCTATAGCGATGATGACAGCGAATACCTCCTCATCTATTATCATTCTTTCTCCCCCCTCTCGGCAACATTATCCACTTAGCTTTCGTTTTGAGCCAAGCGTAGCTAATCAGCCATGGCAGGAGAACATACGTAGCGATGGGGATCGATGCCAGCGCCGCGCCCACAGCTACCTTCCTAGCTATGTATACGTAATAGGTGGATTCGCTACCGGCAATCGCCTTGTCGAGCTCCCCGCTCAGGGCCTGGAGCTTCCCTATCAGTTCTTCATCGCAGCTCTGGCCATCACTCCGAGCACAGACCTGGTACTCCCGCACCGCCTCATCCAGCACACGCACATAGTCACTAACGTTGACTTTCCTTGACTCCAGAAGCTGTATCTTGCCCAGCACATCGCTCATGATGCCTAAAGCCTCGTTGCTAAGAGCATGAGCATGCACGACAAGCATAGCTGAAGCTAGAAGAAATGCAACCAAAGCGACAAGTGATACGCTCACGCGCAAAACATCAGTCCTCCATCAACTATTCATTTGTTAGTCACGCTTGTTTAGTGTCCACTAAGTTCCGCGAGCACGTGCTTGCTATGCTTTTATGCAGAATAATTTATAGTTAACTATGCATATAATTTTTTTAGTATTACTAGCCTCATCTTTTTGCTTGGTGCTTCACCTCATGAACAATAATAGTAGAAAAGCCTATGATTACCCGAGTCTAAGCGACATCAACGTCATTATACCCACACTCAATGAGGAGCAAGGCATAGGCAGGGTTCTAGACGAGCTGGCTGAAGTAGGAGTGCCTCTGAGAAACGTGATAGTTGTCGATGGAAACAGCGTTGATAGGACGAGGGAGGTAGCTAGGGAGAAAGGCGCGGTCGTTGTTATACAGGAGGGGAGGGGGAAGGCTGACGCCATTAAAACGGGCATCAGGCACGCTGACAAAGACTACATATTAGTGATGGATGGGGACTGCACCTACCCTCCAGGCGAGATACCAAGGCTGCTTCACGCATGCGCTGAGAAAAGCTGCGACGAGGTTATCGGGGCGAGGCTAAACGGCAAGGAGAACATGCCGGCTCTGCACAGGCTTGGAAACAAGCTCCTAACAATGTTCTTCAATGCTCTTTTCGGGACAGGCCTCAGGGATGTCCTAAGCGGGATGTACCTAGTGAAGAAAGACTCGTTGGTTGGGGCTTTATTCGAGTTCAGGGGATTCAGTGTTGAGAGTGAAATAGCGGCACATATTGCTGGGACAGGCGGGAGGGTATGCGAAGTGCCGATTACGTATAGGAAGAGATGCGGTGAGGCCAAGCTGAGAGCGCTTCATGGCTTCAACATAGCGCTGGATATGCTTAGGCTAAGCTGGCGCTACAACCCTGCATCAACGATATTCATTATCGGGGGAGTAATCCTCATACCAGGCCTAATCTTAGGAGCATATGCCGGCTACCACTACTTCTTCACGGGAATAAAGTACTACGTGAAGGGGCTAGCCGCGATAATAATGACCCTGACAGGCCTGATGAGCATATCGCTGGGAATACTGTCACTGTACCTTAAAAGACTCGAGCTCAGATTAATTGCTTTACAGAGGAGGTTAATAGAGAATAAGGAGAAAGCCGAGTAGTTTGTTTTGATTAAATGTGACAATTAAGTAAATCATCTCCACGTGTTCTCCCATATCCAGAACTGTTTTCGCGTTTCTAAAAACTAGGCTGTGATCTATGTTGAAGAAAGCTTTGGTCATCTTTTGGCATCCTTTGATATCTATGCTCTAACCATCATATCCAGCCTCGAGTAGGGCCTTGATTGCACTAAGCGTCTGATAACCATTCGTGACCAGTATTAGATTCAAGCCTTTATTCCTTGAAATATCCGCGAAATCTAGTGGGTAATCGAAATTGACCGTTGGCTTATTGAAGCCAGCGTTAAACTCTTCGTCTTTATTCCTCATTGCTAACTCAAGTAGCTTTTAGGAAGGATTTACTCGTCTTCTGCTCTTGGATGCCTAAAGCTCAAGCGGTGATTCTGGCACCATGGGCAATGAAAGTTGCGACTCCTGGTTAATAAAGTAAAAGCTGTGCTGTTAGGCCAGTAGTGAAATAGAAGTTTTATCTCAATTGGTTTGCTCTCCATAGTGCTGATTTTGCCATAACTAATATGCCTTAGCATGCCATCAATGTTTGCATAAGACACACAGGTGCCCTTTCTGCCTACGGGGATGATGCAATTCTTTTCGCGTACAAGGCACTGTGCGTCATCATTAGTTTTAACCCAAAGCCTGGCTATTGGCCCGATGAAATTTTCGCCTTTAAGTCCAGGCAACGTTCCGGTTTCTCTATTTCTTTCACTATGCATCAAGCTCGTATTGAACTTAACTATCAGTGCACCACATGTTCTCTAAACTTTACCTAGAGGGTGATAACTACGTGTTTTTAATCTATTTTATCTTGTACCTTGAGTCTCGTTTTTTCTGGCAGATTTTTTCTCAAGACATCAATTATAGTTTGGGTTAAGCTGTTCCCGTGCTCATTATCAAGCACTATTTTTACGTTGTGGCCGGCGACCACCATGTTTCCGATTATCGATGTGTATACATTTACTAAAAGGTATTCTTCATCCTTGTCTTCATGTATATCCTCGATAAGGGTTATCCCGTATCCCTCCTCCGCTAAATCTATCATTCTGGGCAGTTTCTCCTGGAAAAGCGCTCTTGGAGCAACAATGGTCCTCATTGACCTCAGGTCCTGCTTTAAGCCGTGTATGTGCTTTACTTCCTCCTTTGAGTAGAGGGCTTCGGTTCCGAGGAACCTTGCTAGCTCATCCAAACCTGTTTCTGGTGTGCCGGGATAAGCGCTGGCCACCTTCACCCTGGCCTCGTAGTCCGGGTATATCAGTGATGGGGATACGTCGAGGAACTCAACGCTGAGCCCAGCGTTGGTAAGTGCTTTGTGCATCTCCTCTATAAGTACTCCGGAGCCGCTCTTGATGTTTCTGCTTGGGTCTATCTCCCTTGGCCTCCCTCCCCACGAGGCATCGCTCTGCGTGTACCTGTAGCCGCAGGTAGGGCTTAAACCAAGGCCCAGCACCTTCACTTTCTTGAAGCCGACTCTGCTGAAATAGGAAGCGTACATCTCCGCTATCCTCCTCGAGAGAAGCCTGAAGCTGAAGGTATCGTACTGCTCCTTGACTTGCCACCATCTCCTCATACCGACAACCGCTGCCTCAAGGCACGGGTACTGGTGAATCTCTCCATGATAGCTAAGAAGCATCCTCATCAGAGGGAGGATCCCTCCACGCCAAGCAGCTATCCCCGGAGCCCTGGTGTTCATGTTGAGAACACAGTGGCCTAGGACGAGGGCTTCGCCGTTGCCTTCACTTGTACCTAGAACCTCGCTGATAGTAAGCGTGCTCATAATCTTTCATCAAGTAAACTATTTCTGCAAGGCTATTTAAACCCAAGCTAGCTTAAAGAACCTCCTCGGCGAAATAGCTAAAAACCATAAAGTAATCGACTATATAACCATAGGCTACACAGATATATAGTACTGGGAGCACCAACCCTTTAAGCAAGAGTAAGAAAAATTACAACTGAAAGCCTCGTATTTTAAGGCGGAGATGAGTAGAAAAGTTTATGTTCTTTTCTTGTTTTAGAATCGTGGTTGCTCCTAAACACATGGATGTGGGAGCGCAACCACTCATACAAGCTTATAAGCAGTGATGGGGGATCTCTGACCGCCCCGACTGCCCCTCAAACGACAGATGTAGCCCCGAACAGACGCGGGGAACCAATGAGCCGCCCAAAAGAAACCCTCGCCCTTTCGGGCGGGGAAAAGGTCAGAAACATCAAATTATCTGGGCCAATCAAACTTATCCCGTGATATCGAATTTAACAAAGAGCTGTGGGTTCGATTGAGAGTCAGCTAAGTGTCTGATACTGATATGGAGAGAGTTGAAATAGAACTCTCCGTTATAATAAGAAAGCCATAAGTAATTAAAAAATAATCAGTGGTTTATCTTTGCTGGTGTTTGGCTTATTCCTCTTCTTCCTCCTCAATCTTGGTTATCGGTGTTGCTGATACTCTTTCTCTTATGACATTGATTATCTTTAATGCTTCATCGTAGCTTACATGCCTGGCTGCCTGCATGACTCTTGAGAGAGCCTCGCTCAGCGCTTCCTCCATTGTTTTCCCCGGCTCTATCTCCAGCTTTACTTTCTCGAATATAGCTGGGGTTGGCTCTAACACTGCTCCTCTCTTCATCAAGGCAAGGGTCTCATTAACCGGCGTCACTATGGCTGCCCCTACCTCCCTGTCATTGAGTTTAACTGCGAAGACCACGTCGCCATCTATTGTTTCCCCTATTTTGGCTAAGTTATAAGTCACTACTGCCTGCGCTATCTCTGATGCCCTCGAGACAGCCTTTCTCACGATTTCCTCTACCTGGGCCTGGGGGACTCTGCGGAAAACCTCTATAGCGAGGCTATCCCACTTCCATGCAATGCTCTTGCCAGCCTCATCGATATCGTACTCGATTCTAATCCTCACCACATCGCCCTTGTCAACCCTCAGCTGCTCAACGAGAATGTTGTACAAGAGCCTGTTCAGCTGTGCAACAGAGAAAGCTATTTTCTGGCCCCACTCCTTATCCCTCTTCACGTAGTCCCTGAGCTGAGCGAACACTGTCTTCCTGACCTTATCAGCGTAGGCCCCCGCAATCACGAAGCCCGAGCTCAGGAGGGGCACGCGTCCCCACCAATTTACCTATTATTGGTTCTTTATAAATAAGCATTATCAAACTGTTACAACCAAAACCCCTTATTCTCGATGATGTGTCGACGAATCAGTGTTTGACCTTTGATTACAATGGTGTTTTAAGCTAATCGCTTATAACTAAATAGTAGGCCATTCGTTTACTGTGAAAAAACGTTAACGTAACATTTGATTACTCATACTACAACCATGATTGATGAACAAAGAAGAAAGAAGAAAAATATTTATATGAACGGGCTGCCTGACACTGGCATTAGTAGTAAGCCTATAGCGATAGGTATCATGTACAGCAACATGAACGCTATTGAGTAGCCCATGACATCCCTGGCTTTAAGCCCAGTAATCATCAGTAGCGGGACGGCCCAGAACGGCTGCAGCAGGTTAGTGGTGTTATCACCGATCATGTATGATATTAGCGTTTTTGTGACGGGGGCTCCAACGAGGTGGCCCGCTCGTAGAAGGAACTCTCCCGTAGCTGCCCATTGCCCTCCGCCGCTCGGGATGAAGATGTTTATTACTGCTGATAGAAGCCAGCAGACAATGGGCCATGTGAGTGGAGTTGATATAGCGGCTAGTTTGAACGCTATAACCTGAGCTGCGTTTATACCGGCTGCCGGGAACTTAGCTGAGAACAAGCCCATTATACCAGCGTAGAAGGGGAACTGAAGTATAACTCCTCCCACGGCCTTCGCTGATTCATAGAAAACTCTTATGAACCTTGAGGGCTTCCCGTAGAGGAACATCGCTACGACGATGAAGATGAAGTTCACGTTGTTCAGGTCCAGGAACCCGAAGCCTCCTCTCACCCTATATGAGAAGTACAGTGCTAGAAGGCCTATGAAGCCAACTATGTAGAGGAAGCCGGGCCAGTTATCCAGCTTCTCCCCTATGGTCGCTGGTTTCACCTCTTCCTCCTTCATCAGCTCTAGCTCCATCTCTATTTCTTCTTTTCGCAGGAACTCATCTATACCGGGGCCAGTCTTTGGTGCCAGAAGATACCATATCAAAACGGAGCAAGCGAAGACGAACAGCCAGTTCCCAAAGCCATAAAGGTTAAATATACTCATGTTGAGAGGGATTGTTTCTACTCCCCACAGCTCCTTCAGCACAGATGTAAATGGATTGCCCGGAGTGTTAAGCATTAGGCCAGCGCTAGAGCTCAGGCCCCAGTGCCAAAGGCCCTGGCCCGAGTAAGCCACAGCCGCTAGGAATGGGTAGTGTACTTTTACCCCCTTCTTATATGCCTTAACAGCTATCTCCCTCGCCAGGACAGCGCTTATTATGAGGCTGAAGCCCCACTGTATATAAGCAGTAATAAATGTCACGAGCGCTAGCACGAGCGCTGCTTGCTTATTGTTCTTCGGCCAATCAGCTAGCCTACCAATCACGTTTTTGTATACCCATGGGTGATAGGATATGAGGTATCCCCCAATTATCATCAAGGACATCTGCATGCTGAAGGCCAGGAGGTTCCAGAAGCCGCCATACCATGCGTTGTACACGATCCATTGAAGGTAATTGGTTGCTGATACATTGTATTTCCATGGAGGAAATATCGCCAGCACTATGATGAAAGTCGCAAATGTCAGAAGAATAGCGAAGATCAGTGGGTCAGGCATGAGTGGCCTGATGAAGTCCGCGACTTTCTCGGAGTACCTCTCAAGAACAGATTTCCTCTCTGAAGAAGACATGTTTTGTTCCCCAATGATTATAAATGAAAAAATATGATTAAATAAATACTTTGTTATACTCGCTCAATCACACATATATTTATATTCATCCATTATTGCCTTGCTAAGCTTGATAACATAGTTAAACTAAGACAAACTGTACATCTAAGCTAAAGCTACTGTTTGAGAATGATGGTGATGATGGAGTCTGGATAAGCGTTTACCAACAATATGTCCCCGCGCTGTGTGTACCCTGGTACTGGCCTGTAGCCTGGCGATTCTAGTCTAGGTAGTCTGGTGTCGTTGCAACGCACGTCTTCTACCTGTGCTTTTACTTTGAATGTTAGGGTTATTGGCACGGGGTCGAAGTCTAGCTGTTTAGTTGCCCTTACTATGTATGATGTCGCGTTTACTTGTTCCACCCGTATCATTTTCCTCTCCAACTCGTATCTGTACAGCTCTGATGACACTGTTATCCACGTCTTATTGTCTTTGACGGCTTTTATCGCCTTGTCAAATGATTTTAGTAGCGACTCGGCGCTTCTCCAGTCATAGCTTGTGGCGTGCGTATATATTATCATGGTCCCGCCAATCACGTTCTCCACTCTGTGCATCATGTGAAGGAATAATCCCCATGGTAGCTTATCCGACATCTTCACCGTTATGTGGACCCTGTCCCAGTTCCTTGGCAAGAGGAGCTGCATGGGTGTGCTCAGCATAATTATCCTGACTCCATGCTGGCTCAGGAGCCTTGCCTCCCCGCTACTTGTCTTCCCGTATGGAGGTATGTATGTGTAAACCCTGTACCCAGTTATGTTGCCCTCAATATCCATCAGTGCACCTATAATGTCATCAATGCTTCTGGGAGGCAAAGAGTGATGCCTGGTGTGAGATGCTATTTCCCACCCATACGTTCTCACCAGCATATTCATCTGTTCCCAGAGCTCAGCCCCCTCTGCTCCTGACCCTCCATTTGTTATAAGCCCAACGACCAACCTTACATCGGGGTATTTACTAATAATGTGGCTGGTAAGCTCCATTTGATAATTAGCGAAGGAGCTGTTCTTGCTCTTAGCGCTAAACGTTATTGTATAAATGTTCTCCGGGTTTACAACAAAATCGTCTATCCTGAAAATACACGCCGATGAGTAACCAGCATAGTACTTCGAGATGCCCAGGAACCTGACGGGCCGGTCATCAGCTCTCACCGTGGAACTGACTGCTAATAGTGAGGCTACAATCACTAGTAAGACGCATATAGTCGCTATTGTTTTCAACTCCTACCACTTACTTACGTTCTTCCTCACTGCAACCTGATACATGCTCACGGGGAGGGCGATGAGTGTAACCAATGCCTGCACCCAAAGAATAAGTGGTAAGAACACGACGCTCTTCATGGATGTCCTCAGTGCCGCGCGGATAAATTGATTATCTCTGTACAGCCTTAGGAGCAACAGGCTTAAGGCAACGCCCTCCGCTACTCCTACCACATAGCTTACAGCTAAGTAGCTCACCGGGTACCTATAAATAAAGACCAGTATAACTGATAGTGGCGTGAACTGGAATAAGCTATAAGCAATGCTTCCTCCTTCATTGTACACGCCCATATGAACTAGAAGCATGGTTAAGACAATGTTCATCAAGACAAAGACGAAGGGGATGCTCCCAAAGCTTGTGTAGAGGCCTGTAAGCATTAAGCTCCATTTTCTCTTCTTAATTATTCTCTTGAAGCGGGTGAAAAACAGCTTCTGCATTCCAAGGGTAATCCTGTACATCTTGGCCAACAGCCTTCTGGGGGAGGAGGGATCGGCTGTGAATGAGATCGCTCCTGGGAGATACGCTACCTTGTAACCCCTCATCTGGAGCTCCCACGCAATAGCCGTGTCATCAGAGTACGTATCCTCCGGTATACCACCCACCTCAACCAACTTTTCCGCCCTGAAAACAGAGCAGCAGCCGCTCAGGCCATTAACGCTTCCAAAAACTGTTTCCGTGAATCTAATTAAGAGCTGATAGCTCAGCGAGCCTATGTTCCTGAACCCTCTCGCGAAGAGCCATGAAGCCTTGCTCCTCCCCTCCGGTCTCCACAGAAGAATCGTGCCGCTTGCGCCAGCAACATCTCTGTTATTCACGAGAAAAGAGACGACCTTTTCCACGTAATCTTTCTCCAGGATAGTATCGGAGTCAAGAACAACTATGTAATCATGCCTTGATGCTACCTCTCTGAGAACAGAGTTAATCATTCTAGGCTTGCCCACATGCGCCCTGAATGAAACCAACACGAGCTGAATCACTTGTTTATACCTTAAAACAATCTCATAGCGCATAACCGTCCTGTCAAGCTGAGCCTCAACGCTTTTCAGTCTGCCTTGCTTACTTCTGACGATATTTAGAACAATCTCAGTAGTTTCATCAGTGGAGGCGTCATCCAGAACATATATGGTTCTTGGAGCCAAGCTCTGGTTCAATGCTGAAAGAAGAGAGCCCGCGATGAACCTAGCTGAGTTCCTGGCCGGTATCAGGACAGCCACACTAATCGAGGAGGACTTGCTCCTCGGCAAGCCTTGAACCACTGAGTACCTCTGGTAGTTGGCTCTCCAGGACCTGAAAACCATAACCGCCCTGTAAGCAGGGAGAACCCAGATTGAATAAAACAAATATTTGATGTAAGTCAACAGAATTGAGATTCGTACAAAATCGTCAACCTCAATGAACTGCCCCAGATGAACAATCATGCCTTGAAGCCTCGCTCTAACAACTCTCTCTGAAACAAGCATCGATTAAGTTTTGTTCCAAATTTCTGACCTCCTCCCCGCCCTAAATGGGCGTGGGTTCCCTCTAGGGGGTTCACTGGTTCCCCGCATCTATTCGGGTTTACATCTGTCCTCTGCGGGGCAGTCGGGGTGGCCAGAGATCCCCCCATTTTTTCAAGTGCTCTCTTCTCAATATTTAGTATCGCTACAGTGTCTCTGTCAGCCTTGAACCCGCATTTAGGACACTTCAGGTTCCTATGATTGTTCTCAACAAGCTTTGAACCGCATATTGGGCATTTTGTTGATGTCCCCCTCGGCTCTACAACAATTATGGGTACTCCGTTTTTCTCGCACTGCCAGTCAATCCACTGCTCCAATCTCCTATAGCTCAGAATAGTTAATCCCACTTTGTGTTCTTTTGGGAGCTTCCTTAGATTCTCCACCAAGCCTGCCAGGTCTTCCCTGGCTACTGCATATTGGTGTCGCTTAGCTAATAACACGATTAAGCGGGAGACCTTCTTAGCCCAGTCCTCAATAATGTTTCTAGCCTTCATGTGGAAGCTTTTTATTCTCCTCTTAACGCCTCTCCTCCTAAGCCAAGCGTTATACCTCGTTGAGGAGTACTTCTTTTGTAGCCTCTCGGCTAGACGCTTATAGTGCAGGGCTTTCTCAACAACTGTCTCGAATCTGTGTTCAATCCTGCTGTTACCAGCAACTATTTCCTTTTCATTGATGTCCACGGCTAAGACTCCACTAGGGCTATACTTAGCTGGCTTGGGCACACGCTTAGATACTTCAAGAATAAACCCGCCTTCTTTGAGCAGTAACCTTGAGTCTCCACTTGGGTAGACATCGTATCTCTTGTCCCAACCAATGATTCTGAGCTTGTGGCCACCCAAAAGCTCAACGTATCCGTCCTTCACTCTATAGCTATATCTATTCGTCAGCCAAATCCTGGGAGCCATGGCCCTAGGCAAATTACCCCTGCTGGGATTGTTTAACCACGACTTAGCAATAGCAATGGCCTCTCTATAACAATCAATAGCAACTTTGGAGGGAAGACCATACCTATCTTTGAAAACTTTGTATAGGAGTCTGTGGGCTTTGCCGAGACTAAGAGCTTTATTCTCTATGATTGCTTTAACGGCATGGTTAAGGGCTTCTCTATACCTCCTCATCAAGCCTATTAATTCTTGATACGAAGCGGGCTCGGGGCTAACCCTCATCTTTATGGCTAGGGTTAGCTGGCCCTCATAGCCCGAGAACATGCCTACCCAACCTGTATTTGGCTATGTGCACGCTTCTGTGGCAGCTAGGGCAAATAGTATAGTACATCCTCTTCCCCTTATAGTCCCAGACATGCCCACACGAGGGGCACCTAAGCTTGACCAGACATACAGCTGATAAAACGTATATACATACAAGCTAATAAATCACCTATCCATCCCGCCCTGAAGGGCGAGGCTTTCAGTTGTAATGAAACATTCGGTTTTGAAGACTATGTTGTCCTATACAGCCCAGTATCTTCCTGATCGTTCTTAAGCCATGGCTCAATCAGTAGTTTGCCGCGCGAATCCTTCTGGTATTAATCAATCTTGCCATTCAGAGATTTCTGCTTCATCACTTATCAGTGCTCAGCTAGCTCATCACGAGTAAAGTTACGTACCGGCTAATAATCAAGTTATGTATTTAGGCATTAATCTCAATTAAATTAATTTCTTGTAGATGAAATACAAGTATATGTAGGATCAAGCAACGCTACTAACATTTATATTTAGTCTCAAAAACATAACCTTCAGTACGGTGTGCTTTATTGAACACGAGGATTGATAAAATCTATGAATTAACTAGAAAGGCCAGCGAGGTTATCTACAAAGTTCTTCACAGAACACCTCTTGACTACAGCACCTCGTTTTCACGCATGACTGGTTCTCATGTCTACTTAAAGCTCGAGAACATGCAGAAAACCGGTAGCTTCAAGTCGAGAGGAGCTTACTTCAAGATACACAGTCATCTCGACGATGCAAGAAGAATGGGGGTGGTCGCCGCCTCCAGTGGGAATCACGCGCAGGGGGTTGCCTTCGCATCATCCATGCTGGGCGTTAAATCAACTATAGTTATGCCTGAAACCACGCCTATCTACAAGATAAACGCTACGAGGAGTTACGGCGCAGACGTGGTATTGTACGGCAGTGTCTATGATGATGCATACAGAAAGGCCCTCGAGATAGCGGAGGCCAGCAAAGCAATGCTTGTTCACCCCTTCAACGACGAGGAGGTAATAGCTGGTCAAGGAACAGTTGGCTTGGAGATAGCGAGCCAGCTACCCGACGTAGACGCTGTGATTGTCCCCATCGGCGGTGGTGGGCTGATATCAGGCATAGGAGTCGCGCTCAAGAAACTTAAGCCGAGCGTCAAGGTAATAGGGGTTGAGCCTGCTGCTGCGCCGAAGTACTATGAGTCAAGAAAAACAGGAAAAATCACAAGCATATCCCCTTCTCCAAGCCTCGCTGACGGTGTACTGGCCAAGAGCGTTGGGGATATAACGTACGAGGTCATGAGCCAGGTAGTCGATGACGTCGTCGTAGTTAATGAGGACTCAATAGCCAGGGCGATATACCTGCTGATGGAAAGAGCCAAGATAGTTGTTGAGGGAGCTGGTGCTCTTCCACTAGCAGCTATGCTTGAAGGCCTTATAGCTAACACGGGGAAAAAGGTGGCGCTCGTTATAAGCGGTGGAAACATTGATTTAACAACGCTGTACAGGGTAGTCATAAGGGGACTGGCTAACGCGGGGCGGGTAGCTATGGTTAAGCTAACTGTGCCCGATGCCCCGGGGCAACTGTACAGAGCGCTCGGAATTCTTTATAGGCATAAATGCAACGTTATTGAGATAAAGCATGATAGGTTCAAGCCAGATATACCCGTTGGATACGCTATCGTTGATGTGGTGTTTGAGGCTCCCAGCAAGGAGGATGTAGATAAGGTTATAGAGGAATTAAGACATGCTGGGTTCAGGGTTAACTAAAAAATTATGGACATGCTTTTAGTTTGGCTATTGCCTCAACCTCTATTTCAACTCCCCTCGGGAGATCGGAGACCTCGATAACACTGCGGGCAGGAGGGTCCTCTGAGAAATACCTGGCATAAACTTCGTTGAAAGCGCCGAACTTCTTTATATCCTTGAGGAAAACCGTTGTCTTAACAACATCTCTGAGCGAGCCTCCCGCCGCCTCGATTATAGCCTTCATGTTCTCGAGAACACGCTCGACCTGCTTCTCGAAGCTTTCACCAACGATGACGCTGGTTGAAGGGTCTAGAGGTATCTGGCCAGAGATGAATAGCCAGCCATCAACACATACAGCTTGGCTGTATGGACCAATAGGTCTTGGGGCTCTCTCCGTGAAAACGGCCACCCTCAACTAGCCTCACCAATTGAATAAGAAAGAAAACATCAATAAATAAGCAACCATAATGCACAATTATTGCTCGGTAACAAAGACGCGTTCTAAACATAAAGTTCTCGCATTTTTGCTAGGAATTTGCCTGGAATAGGCTATGTGCCTCACCAAATTTTTAATGTTCCAGTAACGTTGATGGTTCTCCCAATTCCTAGGATTGCTGGATTACCTATAACGACACTTACCTCGTGATGCCCACGTTTCAGCTCGTACTCAAAAGCGACACTTGACGTAAGAGGGTCACTGTAAACTTCTTGGCCATCAACTATTACCTTGATGCTCATGAAACCTCCTGATGAGGACAGATTAATCAGTAGATGTGAGCCTCTGCCATCAATAGGTATGGTTACGGAGGCACCGGCCTGCAAACTGAAGTTAACTACATGTACTTTTTCTCTCGGGAAATAAAACATAAATAACAATCCAGAGACAATTACAGCGGCAACCAAGGCAATTATTGGTAAACTGAGGAGGGATTTTCTGTTTGCTGTCTTATTGGCTACTGTCTCCATTACTAACTCCTTTTTTCTAATTCTAGTATATATATCAGAGTAAAAAATTTATAAATTCATAATTGGTTCTTGAAGACAATAGTTCTCAAGCTACTACTCAGATGCGTTCTTTCCCCATTAAGCAGTTTTTTGTCACAGAAACCCCAAGTATATATAGATACCACTAACATATGTATCGTTGTGAGGGAAGATGATTAAATGCCCTTACTGTGGCTACGAGGGACAGTTTAAGGTCCACAAGAAATGGAGATTCAGGTTTTACGATGTAGAGAGGCTTGAGTGCCCCAAGTGCGGCGGTGTATTCAACCATTACTATGGCGTAAGTCCTGGGGGAAAGAAGTCAGAGTATGTAATAAGAGTTAAGCCGCGCGCTGCGTCAGCAGGTCACAAGTAAGTATCCCGTGAATACGCCGTATTGACAGTGACTATCGGCTAGGCTATTCAAGGTGCTAGAATTGGTCTGGAGAAAGAACTACGCGTATTCGTGGGGAATATATGTATCTTTCCTAATTATTGGAACAGTAATAACCATCTCTGTAGCAGGCTTGTCTTTGTACTATGCTTATAAATGCTATCATTTGTGTAGCTTAAACAATTTCAATCCGCCAGCATGCGTGAGGACAACGTGGTGGTGCCGCGCGAGCTATCCACCATGGAGCATTAACGCGGAGAGCGTTGAGGTTAATTATGTATTCGTGGCTATCTTGGTAATCATTGCTGCTTTCATGCTTTTTGGATTACTGAGATTTCTCCTAACCAACACTAGCTACGTAGAGGTAAGCGAAAAAGGCATCCGCGTTATCTATGGCTTCATTAGAGAGCGTGAAGAATTCATCGATAAGAGCAGCATAGTTGAGGCTATTTTTCGCCCAGCTAGAAACGCTTGGGCATACTCAATACTAGGTCTTATCGGAGGAGCCTTGATTAACTATGTGGGAGCCGGGGAAGCGATTATCATCATGAAAAGCAATCGTAAACTAAGGATTATTCTTCACGCTGAAGATGTGGCGGATTTCTCCAGGGCTTTTGAGAATGAGCTGGGATTAAAGCTGATTAAAAGATAAAGACTAAGGAAAACAAGTCTTATACGTGTGTTTATACAAAAGAGTTTTATGCTAAACTAATAATTTGAATTAGAAAGCTATTGGTAGAGTAACCATTTCGTGGTGGAGCCATGCTGGAGAGATTAAAAGTTTGGCTTGCTGCTCTCAGGGTTAAGTTCTTCCTCGCTGGGATCCCCCCGGTTATTCTTGGCTTCCTCGTTGCTTATTACGAGACGGGGCTCTTTGATGCGTGGTTGTTCACGTTAACCTTGATTGGCATAATAGCGGCTATGGCTGGCTGTTACACGTTTAACGAGTACTATGACTACAGGAGCGGTGTTGATGTCGTTATTAAGCCTGAGCATGTCACACCGTTTAACGCTGGCAGCAGGGTGCTCCCTTCAGGCCTGCTTAGACCGAGGGACATTTTTCTGGCCGGCTCCATTGCCTGGGTAGTTATGGTTTTGATTGGCCTATACCTAGCTATGCTTAGAGGAGCCTTAATCCTTGTCTTGATGATTCTCGGAACAATAGCTGCTCTTGGCTACACGACGCCCCCAATGAAGTGGGCTTACAGAGGCCTGGGCGAGCTGCTTATAGGCATATCATATGGCCCGATAATAACTCTTGGAAGCTACGCCGTCCAGACGGGTGGCCTAGGCCTGCAGCCACTGATAGCCTCGATAATGCCAGGCTTCCTCATAACGAACGTTATATGGATAAACGAGTTCCCTGACTACGAGGCTGACAAGGCGTGCGGTAAGAAAAACATGGTTGTCAGGCTTGGGAGGGAGAGGGCATCCAGGATATATGTCGCTTTGTTCGCGCTGGCTTACATAAGCGTCGTCGCCAGCGTTGCTACAGGTGCTATGCCTCTGCAATGCATGTTATCACTCTTAACGATCCCCCTAGCGGTTAGGGCATCGCTCATAGCCTTAAAGAAACATAGCTCCCCGCGGGAGCTTGTACCAGCAATGAGGGATACCGTGGTGATATTCGTGGCATCAACCATTCTTCTATCAGCAGGGTACGTTTTAGCGAGGCTGATTTAAGACATGGAAAAACGCGATGGCGATGGCGCGCCTAGGGTACAGCCATTCTACGTTCCCCCAAGCCTTGTCTTCAGACAGGTAGCATCCCTTTTCAGATTTAAGAGCCTGACTGGCTGGCCTGGCCTAAGCAGATGGACTCCTGATGTCAAAACCCTTTTCCACGTCGCTGCTGGAGCAGTTGGTATTGGGTGCTTCGGCTTCCCAATACATCCGGTGTACGAGGTAACGGCCGCCTGCAACCTTAGATGCAAGCACTGCCACGCCAGGGGTGGTAAGCCTCTCCCCGACGAACTTGACACGGAGAAGGCCATGCTTGTTATAAGGAGGATATCTGAGGTACCGGAGTTCAGGATGCTTGTTTTCACCGGTGGAGAGCCCCTCGTCAGGCCCGATATATATGACCTGATGAGCTATGCCAGGAGCCTGGGGTTCAGCGTTGTCGTGGCCACGAACGCCACGCTAATAACACGAAGCGTTGCCAAGAGGCTTAGAGACATAGGTGTTGAGGGGATAGCTGCTAGCCTGGACTTCATAGACCCTGCGCAGCACGATGATTATAGAGGAGTTAAGGGGGCTTTCCACGCGGCTCTGAGAGGCATATCGAACGCCGCCGCGGAGGGCATGTACATACAGATAAACATTACTCTATCCAAAAGAAACCTAGGTCAGCTCGAGGAGTTGCTCAGGCTGTCCGACAAGCTTGGCGCGCACGTGGTTCTGCTATACCAGCTAATACCAGTTGGGCGCGGAGCTGAAATTATCAACGAGGCTTTAAGTAGAGATGAGTTCATGAAGGTGCTGGAGAAGCTGAAGAGAATACAAAGTAAGATCAAGCCCGTCGTTGTTCCAGTGGGGCTTCCAGAGTACTTCGCTTATCTACACAATGGCTCGGCTCCCCCCAAGCTGAGCTCAATTCTCTTTAGTGGATGTATAGCTGGGAGAGGGATGTTTTACGTAAAGCCGAACGGCGATGTGTGGCCGTGCGCCTTTATACCGATAAGCGCCGGTAACCTCCTGGTTAAATCAGCACTTGAGATATGGAGGAATAGCCCCATATTCAGGGCTTTAAGGGATAGAAGCAACCTTAAGGGCTACTGCGCTACCTGCAAGTACCGGGACATATGTGGAGGTTGCAGAGCAAGAGCGCTTGCCTATACGGGAGACCTCTTTGCTCCTGACCCTATGTGCCCGCTACTGACCTCCTCCCCGCCCTAAAGGGCGAGGGCTCCCTTGGGGCGGCTCACTGGTTCCCCGCATCTATTCGGGTCTACATCTGTCATTTGCGGGGCAGTCGG
>ERZ1669248.260-NODE-260-length-28786-cov-6.944520_pt1 | contig 28786 bp, 33 predicted proteins | sample MGYA00579296_ERZ1669248 | MGnify/ENA primary metagenome ERZ1669248 (study PRJEB41166, sample SAMN08046057) | hot springs metagenome | biome: hot spring; feature: neutral hot spring; material: thermophilic sediment; isolation source: thermophilic sediment from...
AAAAGCTTAAAACCTCCATTCCAGCCCTAAAGGACGAGGCTTTCGGTTGTAACAGGCTATAACTTGCTAGTTTATAAAACACTTTAATATTCTTTAGCAGAGGGTGGTTTAAGTGAGATACGTGTTGTTCACTATGAGGGATGGCAGGATCTCGGGTTTCAAGTTGGCTAGTGAAGTAGTACTCTACAATATTGAGGAGAATAAGCCTGAAAAGTCTATTAGAAACACGGGGATTGAGGCACTCGAGGAATTAATCGAGGAATACGATACATGGTTGTTATTCACTAGAGAAATAAGTGGCGAGGATAAAGAACTAGTTGAAGAAATGGGTGTTAAAGTAGTTGTTACAAGCCTTGAAACCATAGATGAAGTAATAGGGGAATTCTTCACTGGGTGAGCCTAAGTGATAAAGCACTATACAATCGATGTGAGTGGAGGAATAGGCATCATTGGAGAACTAAGGGGTAAATTAAGCGAGATAGGCTGTAGAAACACCGAGTTATCCCAGAGACTTGAACTCTACTATTGTGGTGACAGTACTGTTATCATGGTTGAGGTCTTTAAAGACACCGTGTTAATAGATATTGTAAATCCATTGACCGATGAATTAGTTGAAGATGTCATCAGGGTTCTCCCACCTAGAAAGACTATGATCAGGATCCTTGAAAGAGGATTCACGTAGAAAACCTTCAGCTATGAGGGGTAAAACCCCGCCTTCCTACTGAAATTCATAATCATTATTGAAAGTATCCTACCCTCCCTAATCCTGAAAGCTATATCACCGTCTTCACTCAGTATTTCTTCATCAGCCTCTTGCTCGCTGCCAGCGAAATCTATATACAATATGTCGCCCTGTGGATCATACTCCATCATTATTTTCTCCGGGTTCTCCACGTAATACCTCCTGGCACTCATTACAACACACCTTTAAAACGGTGATGCAACCACGTCAGCGAAGTCTAGTGGTAGCGGCATATTCTTCGACTTGTATTCATCGTATTTCTTCTCGAGGAACGACTTGAAGACTGGGCATACATCGAATTTTCCATCCCTTTCACACTTAGTACCCATGAGTAGGAAGCACATCTTTGTTCTTTTATCGTAGTAGGGGCATATCTTATGATACTGTTTAGCACTTCTTAATATCCTGTTAACCCATCTCTGTTTCTCGTCTGTAGGCTTCTTCTCCTGCTTCTCCATCAATGCCTCGTCGAGCTCCTTATCAGATATTTTCGTTGAAACCATTTTCCCCACCCTCTTGTAGATATATGGTTAATCTCTAATAAGTTTGACTATATATAGATCCACTAATCTAGGATACAGGGATGGGTTGTAATAGGTGTCGTGGAGGGTGAGGAGTTTACTGGTTAAACCCTATGGAAGCATTGTTGACGTCCTTGTAGAGAAGTTGAAGACTCCTCCTATGAGAATGTACTTAAGGGTTAACACCGTGAAGACCACGCCTCATAGACTAGTGGAACTATTACGGGAGAGAGGGGTTGAAGCATATATGGACGAATATATTGAAGAAGCTGTTTACACAGTGGTCCAGGGCCCTTTTCCATTGGAGTGTGACACAGATAAATACATCGTGGTCGACGATAAGACAGCTAGTTCACTAATATTAGGCGCCAACCTCTATCGTCCTGGAGTGGTTAAATCAAGCGTCTTCAGTGAAGGCGATAAATTACTAGCTGTGACCAGGCAAGGCACGCCTCTAGCATGCCTGGAGGCTGTTACGTCATCAAAGAGCCTCCATAAAATGAGGCAGGGGCTTGTAGCACGTAGCACCTCATCTCCTTTTAAAGCACCAAGGATAAGCGAGCTGGATATCTATAAACAGGGATTATTATATCCCCAGGGCTATCCAAGCATCGTTACCACTAGAGTCCTTGATCCCAGGCCAGGTGAACTAATAGTGGACATGAACGCATCGCCAGGGGGCAAGACAAGCCATATAGTACAGTTGACCAAAGGAGGTGCGAGGATCATAGCTATTGATAGAAGCCCCGGTAAGATCGCCGAGTTAAAGAATAATCTTAGCCACCTGGATTTAGACTTAAACGTGATCGCTATCCCGCATGACTCCCGATACCTCCACTACGATTTCAGTTTACTGGGTAAGGTTGATAAAGTTCTGATAGATCCACCATGCAGTAATCTAGGCGTTAGACCGAGGCTACTCGAGAACAGGAGTTACAAGGATGTGGAGAATCTATCTAGCTATCAGAGGCAGTTTCTTAAAACAGCCGCGTTAATAGTGAAACCCGGTGGATATATAGTTTATTCAACGTGCACCCTTACCCTTGAGGAGAACGAGGAAAACATACTCTATGCTGTCGAGGAACTCGGGTTGGAATGCGTGGAGTTACCTGATAACCCGCCTTACACTGATAAGACAACATATAAAGGCGTGATCGGATACAGATATACTCCATTAAACATGGATATGCCAGGTCACTTTATAGCTGTGCTTAAGAGGCCTTCCTCTTCCTCCTAACCAGTGGAGTCCCACATATAGGGCAATTTATTTCTCCTGGATGAGCCGGGATGTATCCGCATGTAGGACAGTACTCGCTGTACTCCCTGCTGGTTTTAATACCACTGGTTTTTAAGGGCTTGAATGATATCCCAAGATGTAGTAAGAGGTTCTGGAGGCTATAGTCATCCGTCACAACAACTACTTTACCCCGCTCATTAAGCATTAGGGCTAGGGCTGCTACCTCGAGATCGGTTTTCGAAAGCTTGGTTATCTCACCTATTCTTCTAGCCTCCTCTACAACCCTTAGATAAAATGAATCTCCTGGTTCGAGCACCTCGATTAAGCCGGTTTCAATAGCGTCGGTTAACGCGTTTCTGTTTTCGCTATCGATAACCTCGTTGACAGCTGACTCAGTAGTATAGGTTTTGAATACGTGCCGTGGTAAAAGTCTATAGTATTTAGCAAGTAATCCACCCGTATCTAGAACTACGTGTATTATGCTAGTAGACAATTCTCCTCCTACTCAACACGGTTCTTATCCGCTCATACACGGTGCTGAACCTGATTAATTTAAGATAGCTTGTACTACCTGTGATTCTCACGGTTTCTCCTTTATCAAGTAGCTTTAATTTCTCTCCATCGATATAGAGTATAACATAGCCTCTTGAAGAGGCCTCTATGATACTGGCATAAGCCGGCACGATTATTGAAGGCATACCCAGCTGCATAGGGTTTAAATGAGTTATAATCAACTCCTCGGAATCCCCGGTGATCAATGGTCCGCCGGCAGATAAATTATACCCCGCTGAACCTGGTACCGTGCTCACGATTAACCCATCTCCTTCAAATTCATATGTGGAATGCATGCCAGGCGATACAACCGAGACCCTGAACCCCACGACTCTACCCATATCCTTGTTCACTACTGCTACTTCATTCAGGAAGTCGATACACCCGCCCTTTATGCAGAGCCTGCCCCTTGGATATGTATGTATAACGAAGTCTCCTTTGAATATCCTTTCAACCACTACAGGTATCTCTGGCATAGATTCCTCATAGAAATTATTCCTCCTGCCACATGGATGAGGCAATATCAATGGAATGCTCTTCTCATCTTGAAGCATCATAGATATCCTCAACATCGTTCCATCACCACCAATGCTTACAACAATATCCTTGTTAAGGATGAACCTAGGGCTTACATCATCAACGGTTGAGATCTCGACACTTACACCTCTCTCCCTGAAAACACCACTATACTTCCTAGCTATCTCAATACACTCTCGGGTCGGCTTATAGACTATGTGAACCGATGAAACAGGGTACATTACTTATCAATCCATGGAGTTTCATATTTCCCGCTAGTCTAAATGTATGTTGTATGGAGAAATTTAAGCATCGCCTTGAATACATATTTTAGAAATAAGTGAGAGGCCCTGGTTGATGAGATGGAGCAGGGAACCAGCGTCCTCTGTATAAGCATTGATAAACACCTAGCTGAGCCGGTGATCAGGAGGCTCAGGGAGAAGGACTTGATTAACGCGGATTATCTTATAACTAGAATCAATGGCAATGTTATAATACCTGTGAAAACGCTGGAAGGCTTGAACGAGTTGCTCAGTAATACTCGATACTACATCATACAGTGCAATCCGCCGCCAAGCCGGAGAAAATATGTTACACGGGTACCATCATACGATCTCGTAGGGGATGCAGCCATTATCAGAGAAAACGTGCTGGGCTTTATGAGTGGAGATGAAGTAGTCAGGGAGCTGAGAAGCATTCATCCAAATATTAGAGCCATATATGTTAAAGAAGAGACGGTGGATAAATACAGGATACCTAAGCTGAGACTCCTATGGGGCGAGCACATTGATACTGTAGTGGTAAAGGAGTACGGGCTCTTGTTCAAGGTTTCCCTGGGGAAAGTATACTATAACCCAAGGCTCGGGGAGGAGCATCATAGAATAGCGTTGATGGTTAGAAATGGGGAGCTAGTCGTGGATCTCTTCACAGGTATTGGAGGATTCCCCATACATATATCATCCCTTAAAGCAGCGAGGATTATAGCGAATGATCTCAATCCAGAGGCATATAGGCTTCTCTGTGAAAACATATTATTGAACCATAGGAGGTTAAGGGGCGGCATTATACCATTGAATCTAGATGCAAGGGAGATAATAGATTACCTGGATATACATGGTAAAGCCGATAGAGTGATCGCCAATCTACCGAGGTGGAGTCTGGAATTCACTAAGGTATATAATGCTGTTTTAAAGCCGGGTGGAATACTACATCTCTACATACTCACATATGACCGTGAAGCATCAGTAATCGAGCTGGGATCGAAGCTCCCGGGCTGGAGTATTCAAGGCTCTAAATTAGTCTTGGAGTATGCCCCTAGAGCCGGCATATATAGATTCGACCTCGTCAAGCCCAAGGACATATAACCTTAACTCTAGCACTGTGCCAGGATCCCGCAGCATCTGGATGATTCTTCTATCTATATCCCTTGCCGCCTTATTGGCTTTAATACCTATCGTAGCTGGCTCAATGAAGCTACTTCTCCTTATAATCAGTTTAACTGGGCTATCCACTATGAGTCCACTACTACCCTGTGCTAGAACAATGTCTACGAGACCTCCAACCCTGATTACTGCAAGTAAGATAGAGTCATCCCTTCTTAAAGCCTCTTTAAATACCCTAGAGAAATCCTTAGGGGATCTATCAGCCCCTATACCTATTATACAATCCCCTCTCTCAGTTAAATACTCCTCCCTACTGATTTCAAGGGTTGTAACATGAGTAGCCTTAATCCTGGGATGTCCCCTAGCATATACAATCTCTGCTTCAACCATTATGCTTAAACCCCGCTATTAAGAATATTTTAACTATGAAAATTAAATAGGGGTTACGATTTGTCCGGTTTAGAAGAACAAAAACGACTCATTATTGAAGAACTACACTCACTAGGCTATCTGAGAAGCGAGAAAGTCATAAAAGCCCTTCTCAAAGTCCCCAGGGAGCTCTTTCTACCTCCACATCTAAGGGAGTACGCCTATGTTGATACACCTCTCCCAATAGGTTTCGGTCAAACCATAAGCGCGATACATATGGTAGCCATAATGACAGAGGAGTTGGACCCTGCCCCAGGCGATAGGGTTCTCGAGGTGGGAACTGGTTCAGGTTATCAGGCAGCTGTACTGGCAGAGATAGTTGCAAGGAGTGGTGAGGGGAAAAAAGGACATGTATACACTATAGAAAGGATCCCGGAGCTGGCCGAGTATGCTAGAAAGCGCCTTGAGGAAGCTGGTTATAGCAGTGATGTCACGGTGATAGTGGGTGATGGAACACTGGGGCTACCTGAGAAAGCGCCATTCGATAAAATAATAGTCACAGCCGCTGCCCCCTATGTACCGAACCCATTAATAGAGCAGCTGGCTGAAGGAGGAAGATTAGTCATACCCGTAGGCGATGTATATCTCCAACGACTACTCACAGTAGAGAAGCACGGGAGTTCGATAACCAAGAGGTATGGAATAGAATGTGTGTTCGTACCGTTAATTGGTAAGTATGGATGGCATATTGATTCAACATATTGAAGCCTTAATGAAGTAGGATTATCAACAATTTTCAGAGTGAGGGTTTTATAGGTCTTTATATGCCCACGGTGAAGCGTGAGCAGAGGCACAACCAGTCCCGGCAAAACCTACAACGACTTAGAGCGGGAAACAGTTGCTGCAGAAATCCTGGAAACCCAACTACTTCGGCTTACTGAACCATTTAGAGAGACCTTTCTGTTCTCCCCGTATATTTTCTTTAAAGGCCTTCACGTATCTCTCAAGCGCTGTGCTAACTCTATCTATACTGAAATCATGTTCATCCACCAATATTCTTTTCACTGCATCGGGATCGGGGGTATGCCATTCAATCCTGTAGTTGTCTGTTACCTGTGGTTGAAGGAAGTATTTCTTTATTGCTATAACATCTACTTCTATCGGCGACTTCAAAATGGGTTTCGGTATCTTCTCGATTCCCCCGTATGCCTTAACTAGTTGAAGAGCCTTCTTGGGGCCTATGCCTTCGAAGCCGTCTGGATTGTAATCTGTCCCCAGGAGTATACCTATATCGATGAGGTTCTCAAGGGTTATACCTAGCTGAACAAGGAGTTTGTCGAGCTCTATGAGCTCCGGCTTTACTTCAACATACTCGTTTTTTCTCGGCAGCTTTCTCCTACCGCTTATGGTCAGGTTTCTAACGAGCTTAGGGGAGCCGAATAGCAAGCTATCGTAATCCTGTGAGGCGGATGCATAGGCATCCCCCTTCTTAACAATATAGGCTGCCTGAGCCTCGCCCTCCGCTGGTGCTTGAACCCATGGAATACCCATTGCGTCTAGTAATGATTTAGCATCCCTCACCATTTCCTCTGTCAGCTTGGCCGACATCATTGCGTATCTCCTCGCGAGCTCGAGGTCTCCGGATTGAACGGCTTCCTCGTACTTCTTTGCTGCCTCCTCCTTAACGGCTTTCCTCCTCTCTATCTCCCTCGCCTTCAATTCAGGGGGTTTACCATCAAACACGTAGACTGGTTTTATCCCTGCCTCAACGATATTTATGGTTCTATAGAATAAACCGCTTAAATGACTCGTGATCCTCCCGCTGTTATCCATTAGAGGGGTCCCATCCGGTTGTCTGATTGCAGCTAGGAACTGGTATAATGCGTTATAGCCATCTATCACTATAATCTTGCCATGTAGGATCCTGAGATCCTCGATAACCGTTTTAGCTTCGCCTGGTATAATGTCTTTTAAGTCTACTCCCATATCTACACCATTATGCTGATCAATATACATGGTGTTAAATATTTAACTCGAAGAGGTTACTTTATATACTCATTGAACCTGGGAGACAATTTCACGAAGAACTCCTTCCCAACTGGTTCAACCTGTATTAATCCAGTTAGCTCAAGCCTCATCAATGTATGATACAGCTCTGACCTAGCAAAGACTAATCCATATTTCTTCTTTAATGCCTCGTCGAGATCACTTTCGGTTATTCCTTCAGGTTTAGACACCAGCACCTCCAATATAGCTCTAAAGAGCGGTGTTATCCTCCAGTATCCCGGATTATACTTGGTCATACCGCACATCACCCAAAATACTTCCACTACTCTACGTGTATATACTGGGTTTAATACCGTGTCTTGGAAGCGTTTGCCTTGCTCTATTACCCCACTCAATATAGAATTTTATTATTGCATCATTTATACTTGGCTTCACTAACTCCAGAGCATTCATGAAATGCTTCCTCTCAACCATCTCTATAAATGGAGACCCCCTCAACGCCAACATAACTGTCTCCCTCACAACCGCCTCTAAATCGGCTCCACTATAGCCCTCCGTAATTCTGGCCAGTTCAACTAGGTTAACATCCCTGCTCAAAGGTATACTTCTAGTATGTATTCTAAGTATTTCCAGCCTAGCATTGAAGTCTGGGGGTGGAACATATATTAGTTTATCGAATCTCCCAGGCCTCAGTAAAGCTGGATCCAGGAGATCCGGCCTATTGGTTGCAGCTAATACGACGACGTTTTCGAGTTTCTGTATACCGTCCATCTCGGTTATTAACTGTGTAACTACCCTTTCTGAGGCACCCGAATCCGTTTCAATACCCCTCAGGGACGCTATCGCATCTATTTCATCGAAGAATATTACCACTGGAGCATAGAGCCTAGCCTTCCTAAATATCTCTCTAATAGCTCTCTCAGATTCTCCAACCCATTTACTCATTATCTCCGGACCCTTGACAGCTATGAAGTTTGCCCCGCTCTCGGTTGCAACAGCCTTCGCAAGCAAGGTTTTACCGCATCCAGGAGGTCCGTATAATAAAACGCCTCTTGGAGGCTTTATCCCGTATCTCTCATATATCTCCGGGTATCTCAATGGCAGCTCAACGTTTTCCCTAAGAGACCTCTTAACCTCCTCAAGCCCCCCGATATCACTCCACCTGACATCTGGTACTTCAACATGTATTTCACGTAGGCCGCTTGGTACAATACTCCTATAGGCAAAGAGGAAGTCCTCGAAGGTGATTTTAATAGATGTGAGTAGGGCATCGGGTAATGGCCATTCACTGGGTTGATCAAGTGGTATCTGCCTCCTAATTGCATGGAGCACTGCCTCCTTAACCAACGCCGCTAGATCGGCACCAGTGTATCCATGGGTTATCTCAGCCAGTTTATTTAGATCAACATCCTCCGAGAGAATACCGAGTTCCCGGAGCCTCCGCGTATGTATCTGGAGTATCTCGAGCCTGCCTTTTTTATCCGGCATTGGTATCTCGATCTCCCTGTCAAATCTTCCAGGCCTTCTGAGAGCTGGATCTAACGCGTTAGGCCTGTTTGTGGCCGCTATAACTATTACATTCCCCCTGCTCTCCAACCCATCCATTAATGCGAGGAGCTGAGCTACCACCCTCCTCTCTACTTCTCCGACTACTTCATCTCTCTTAGGCGCTATCGCATCTATTTCATCGATGAATATTATAGCCGGGTTCTTCCTCGATTTCTTCTTAGCCAGCTTAAATATCTCGCGTAATCGTTGCTCGGATTCACCATAGTACTTACTCATTATCTCCGGTCCATTAATAGTTACAAAGTATGCGTTAACCTCGTTAGCTAAAGCCTTAGCCAGCAGCGTCTTACCTGTGCCTGGTGGACCGTAGAGCAATATCCCCTTAGGTGGCTCTATACCAAGTTTTCTGAATACCTTTCTATACTTCAATGGTATCTCTATCATCTCTCTAATCTTGTCTATTATGTTTCCAAGCCCACCTATATCCTCAAAGGTGACGCGAGGAAACTCGCCTACTGGTTCTTCAAAGACATATATCTCTGTCTCATCAAAGACTAGTGCGGGTCCTCTTGGCTTGATGGAGATTACTTTGAAAGGTATCGGCATATCAGCTATCACGACCTGTATCTCATTGTCCTCCATGAGGGGATAACCTATCAACTTACTCCTTATACTCTCTAAAACATAACCCTCGATCGAGGCATGATAGTTTGTGGGTGCTAGTTTTACTACTTTAGCGTATCTACGCTCTACTTTCTCAACTACCACTATATCCCCTATTTCAACTCTAGCGTTATGTCTTAGCAATGGATCAAGCCTTATAACGCCTTTACCCCTATCCTGGGTATTCCCGCTTCCAGCTAGCGCAGCAGCCTCCATATCACCCTCGATGAGTAATAGGTCTCCATCCATTATACCATACTTCTCCATTACCTCAGGGTCGAGCCTGGCAATTCCCTTACCATAATCCCTGCGATCAGCATCTAGGACCTTTAAAACTATTCTCACCAATATGCTTCACCATATAGTAATTCTCCCATGGTTAAAGAGCTGGTAAAACACCTAGTAGAACTAACTCTCTTAAACCCGTAAAAAAGCTTTCTAATACCGGGTGCTCGGGGAAAATCCACTGAATTAGAGGGCGTCGGCTTCTTAACCCTTTGATATGTTCTCAAGCTCTTTAAGTCTGCCCTCTATGTAGTTTAACCGAAAACTAGAGACCTCCCAATATATCCTTAGCTTTCAACAAGCATTCTAACAGAGCCTTTGCAAGCATCACCCCTTTCTCGGTTAAAACATACTCCCCATTCTTCTTAACAACCAGGCCTGCCTCGACCAGGAAGAGCATGTTATAGTATATTGTACTAGCCCCTAACCCAGCCTTAATGAAGTCTACTTTACGTTTAGCACCCATATACATTAAGACAAGTATCTTTGAGGGACCGGTTAACAGCTTTGTACGAGCTACCTCGCGCATGTCAAGCGACATCTAATCCACCACTGATTATAAAAAGCCACATGACGCCCCCTACACAATAATTACCTAGACGCTTCACCATAATAAAATTTATTAGTCTACCATATTATGAGTCATCAAAAGAGGGCCCGTCGTCTAGCTTGGTTAGGACGCCGCCCTGACACGGCGGAGGCCCGGGGTTCAAGTCCCCGCGGGCCCATTACTTCCTCATGCTATAAGGTCCTCTGTTCTCGAGTCAAATAATAATGCTTTACTCCAATCTAGCTTAAGCGTTACAACTGAACCCATCTGTATCTTCATCCTTGCCGGTGACACAGCCCTTATCAGCTCCTCTCTTATCTTAATAGTCACGATATTCTCTGTACCAGTTGGCTCCACCACTAAGACCTCGCCACTTATATCACCTAAGGATTTATCAGCATTATCCTCAACTATTTCAACGTACTGTGGACGTATACCAAGTACTATCTCGGATACACCCTTAGATTCTATCCTCTCACCTATTGTCGGGTCTATGGGTACCCTTATACCGAGTAATTCTAGGAGATACCTCGTCTTAACTGGTTCTATTATCCCTATTCCTTTTACAGCCTTGATCTCCTCGTTGGTAACCCTGAATAAGCCTTTTACCAGGTTTATGGGTGGCGTGCCAATGAATCCTGCTACAAATATATTAGCAGGCCTGTAGTAGAGCTCATCAGGCGTACCAATCTGTCTAACCCTGCCGCCCTCCATTACTGCTATCCTGTCAGACATAGTCATAGCCTCAACCTGGTCATGGGTAACGTATACCGTGGTTATACCCAGTGTTTTCTGAAGCTTCTTCAGCTCAGCCCTCATCAAGAGTCTTAACTTGGCATCTAGATTACTTAAAGGCTCGTCAAGTAACCAGACCTTTGGCTTTCTCACCAGTGCTCTGGCTAGTGCAACCCTTTGTTGCTGGCCTCCTGATAACTGGCTTGGTCTTCTATCGAGTAAATGATCTATGCTGAGGAACCTAGCCATTTCAACAACCATTTTATTAATATCTTCCCTTGTTAACCCAAGCTCTTTCCTCCTCACCTCTAGTGGGAAAGCTATGTTCTCGAAAACCGTCATATGAGGATATAAAGCATAGTTCTGGAAAACCATTGCTACATCTCTATCCTTCGGATGCATCATCGTTACATCCTTGTCCCCGATGTATATTTTTCCCTCATCAGGGAATTCAAGGCCAGCTATGAGTCTCAGCGTCGTTGATTTACCGCACCCCGAAGGCCCCAAAATAGTGAAGAACTCGCCGTCGTTGATCACAAGGGAGACATTATTTACAGCGATAATCCTACCATATCTTTTAACCACATTCTCCAGCCTAACACCAGGCACGATGATACACCAATAGACCACTATATATAAAAACATAAATCAACCATTAAAAATATTATGATTAATGTACCCCCAGATATTTTGCATCAACCTAGTCAAACCCAGGCCTCCTATGCTTCACTACCTCACCATTCACGAGAGTAGGTGGTACTTGCGCCCCTTGAAATAAAGAGCCTCGGTTTCTCCATGAAGTACTCATACTGATCCATGTACACCATAATTCTTCCTACAGAATAAAAGTAGTGGGCCCGAGGGGATTCGAACCCCTGACCTACGGGTCACTCCCTCCAGACCTCAGTCATCCCAAACGGTCGCTCTGACCCATAGTGATCTGGAGCATCGGCCGCCAGAGGCGTCCGCCGCTCTGCCTGGCTGAGCTACGGGCCCACTACAAGTCATCAATACTAGTTATTGGACGAAGGCGTTTAAATCTTTTTCACACAGGAGCAGCACGTGTTCCCATAAACAATTCTTTCATTGTTAGAACCATATTTAAAAAGAGTTGAACCATTATTTTTATAGAGGCAGAGCAATGAAACGGTGATGATGAGGCTTGAAGTACCCACTCGACAGGATATGTGTGAAGAGTGGCGTGCTCTGTGCCAGCTGCCAAAGGAAGGTGGAGTCAGGTACTGTCAGGGAAGATGAAATACCAGTGATGAGGATACTCATGGATCTAGAGGAAGAGTTAAAGTTTCTTAAGAAAGGAGAGTATGTCCGTTCCTTTAGGATCAGTAACCAGGTAATAGTAATGCTTAGAAACGGCTTTGAACCCGGCGAAATAAGCGAGCTGGAGAGAGAACTCTCACAGAAGCTAGGGGACAGGGTTAAAGTAGTTATTGAGACAGGTGACGTCAAGCGATTAATAGAACAACTAATTGCTCCAGCATCACTGATAGGTGTAAACCAGGTATGGCTACCAAGCGGCAGTGAAATGCTTAATGTTAGAGTATCAAAGAGAGATAGAAGGATATTAGGGAGAAACAGGGAGGAATACGAGAAACTATTATCAAGCCTGCTCGGTGTTGAAACCCGAATAATTTTTGAATAAATCTAGTTTAAGACTAGCTTCTCCTTAAATAACTCCCTCAGTACAATCGTAGCGTATAACCCAGGTTCCAACATAAACACTAATCTACATACATCACCAGCACAAGACATCCGTGTGTTCAACGGCTTGAACAACCCATTCCTATAATAGCATGGAAGACTCCTCGCCTCCTCTAGCGTGAGCCCTTCCTCGCTGAATATACCACTATATAATTCAATGCTTTCAATACAGCCGGGCATAGGGTATTCCTTATCGAGATCCACAAATCCCTTCTCCTCAATTATCTTATTGAGTAATAAGTTATACAGGTATCCGGCGTACGCATCAATAATTATCTCGTTAAGAGCCCTGAGAACATTCTTCAACCCTAAGCCGTTGTATCCAGCCCTAACATATCTACCCTCATAGTAGAAGCCGGTGAAATCCCTCCTTATCCTTTTTACTATGGCTTCCAAATCCTCCCCAGGATACATGGTATCAAGAAGAATTCTTGAGAAACAGTTCTCACGTCTTTTTACGACGTATTTACCTAGTAAATGTGTATTATACCTCTTTACACCAAATCTCTGGTATCCATAGTAGGCCGGGAGCCCATGCCTACTGATCAGCTCGAGGATCTTTTTCATGACTTCTTGCTGACGCTCATCAAGGCCTTGGATGAGTACTTCAAACTCATTACCCTTGAATATTTCCCTGCCCGGCTTAAACCTCGTGTATCCAGCTATCTCGAAAACCACTTTGTCCCCCTGTATAGGGAAAATCCTCTCATCCACCAGCAGTCTCTTAATGTAGAAGTATGAAGTGGTAGTCGCGTTCTTATCCTTTAATCCATGGAAATGTATATTCTCAACCGGGATATCTAGCTTCCTCGAGAGTATTCTTAGGGCCTCAAAGGTATCAAGACCTCTCTTTACAACCCTTACAACAATATATCCTTCCCTACCATGGAGATCCACTCTTTTAACCAGGTATCCTTCATCAATGACTTCACGGACTATAAAGCTTGAAGGCGTTATTCTATATTCATGATTCACCGAGAGGCTTGTTAAAGAATATTTCAACCCGGATACATAGTCCAATGGATGTGGATATATCCGTCCGGTGTCTGAATCCATTATAGGGGGCCTCTTTTAAATAATTCCATCACAGAAGCTTTAAGCCACCTGTTAGCTTGTCAACCCTATCATCGGGCGCTGGACCTATAGCTACAGCCGTTATTGTGCCTGGGGGAAGCTCTGTCAACCCAGCATCCCTCACTATTGAGGCAGGTAACCCATTAGATATTGCCTCCATATATATCTTCACCAACTCTTCCTCCCCTCTTACCTTAACAACTATCTTCTTCTGCCCACTATTCCACCACTCATTAAACCACTCTCTATGGTTATAATAGGCTTCGAACGCAGCTATAACTGATGCATGGGCGACCTGGGCAGCTATCTTACCCTTACTCATCTCCAGGTCGCTTCTAACCACTATAACCTGTTTCATATGTTAACCCCTACACTAACTTAACTCACCAGGCACAGCATGGGCTCTAATTGGGAAATAAGGGACTAATATTTTTAATCCCATTAACCATAATCAATAGAGATGTCTCGCTTAAAAAGGTGGTTTAAATGTCGCAGTATGTGCTTAAGCAGAACGAGCCAGGGATAAGAATAGAGGAGGCAGCCTCTCCACTCATATGTGATAGCTGCCATAGGTTAATGGAGCCAGGCGAGTATGGTGTAGAATTCTACTGTCCAAACTGTGGAAAAGTATTAATTAAGAGATGTAAAAAATGTAGAAAACTAGTAGTCGAATATACTTGTCCAAACTGTGGATTCAGAGGTCCATGAGGTGGTGGTCGATGGCTCAGGTACTGGTAATAGTTAGAGTACTACCCGAAGACGTAGAGACACCACTGGATGAATTAAGGAAGAGAATAGCCAGCGCGCTCCCTGAGGGATACGAGTTAAAGATGTGGGATGAAGAGCCAATAGCGTTCGGGTTAAAGGCATTGAGGCTGGCAATAATAATGCCTGAGCAAACAGAGGGCGGTACTGAGACGCTTGAGAACCTTATAAGCCAGGTACAAGGAGTAAGCCAAGTCGAGGTTGAGTATGTGAATAGGTTGTCCTAGATTCGATTTTGTCTAAACAACCTTAAACAGTATCAAATAATCAATCCTCTTCTAAGTAGGTGATCCGTATATTAATGAAAATAGTGATATATCTATTTTGAAGGTAATCTCAATGAAGCCGGAACAAGGGTGATGACCTATGGCTAGGCCAAGGATACTTATCATTGGGGGAGGTAAGGTAGCCGAGCATCTCATCACGCTCTTCAATATCCATGAGGAAGCTGAAGAAGTAATCGTTGTCGACAAAGACCCAAGGAGAAGAAGCATTTTTGAGAAAATCGGCGATGTACTGGTTCTAGAAGGGGACGCCACCGATATTGGGATCTATAACGAGATAAATATGAAGGATATCACGGTCATACTAGCCCTGACGAACAGTGATGAAGTGAATTTAATGGTGCTTGCAATAGCTAAGTCATTCAATATCCCTATTAGGATTGGAAGGTTCACAGACTCCAAGATCGCTGAATTAGTTTCCAGTCTTGGACTAGGTATACCAATAGTGCAACCTGTTGTAGTGGCTAATATAATAGCCCAGATAATCTCATCGATCTCGAATGGAAAGGTTATCGGAAACGTAGGGGAGGATAAAATGCTAATGGTCTCGATAAGTGAAGCCGACCCCGTTGCTGAAAGCAGTATCGGAAACGTAGATTTAGGGGAAGATGGAAAGATAATATTACTATTTAATGGCTTGAAACTCAAGATCCCAGAGCCCTCGGATATATTGAAGCCTGGAAACATCCTCTTTATACTGGCAAGAAATGAGGAGGTAATTAGGAAGATTAAAGGCTAGCTGGCTCGGCGAGTAACTGCTTCATCACATCTCATACGATCAAAACTCATCACAGCCACTAATAGGGGAGTAGTCATGGATCCCTTATTACACGGGGAAACTCTATATATTTCTTTGATGGTATATAATATAAGGAGTAATTATAGATTATGGGAGGCACACCGATGAATCCCGGCATCCAGGACACGGGAATAAACGTTGCAAGCATTAGTTTATTCATTATTATATTGCTGACAGCAATATTGATAAGGGTAATTACGTCACGATTGCTGAGCTCGCTTTCTGAACGTGGAAGCATTTCAGGTAATGTACGAGATATCTCCATAAGGATCATTGATATTGTACTAGTGGTAATATTGATTAGTGCAGCCGTCATGCTATTTATTCCACAGTATTGGGGAATACTTACAATCTTCGGGCTTCTAGGTCTAGTAGCCTTAGTGCTCTTCATACACCCGCTGATCTCATATATATCGATGATAATACTCCAAATGGAGTTACCATTGAAGAATAGGTACTATGAGATATCAATGCCGGGTATCCAAAAACCGTTAACCGGTAAAATATTGAAGATAACGTCGAGAAATACTGTTGTCCAGGATATACATGGGGTCGAGCATTATATACCAAACATACAATTAATACGGGCTATCTTCAAGCCGCTTCCTCCACAGTTAACCCTCAGAGTAGTTGTTGATTTACCTGGTGAGGGCATCAATATGAACTATTTAAGCGAGCTAGATAGGCAGATCACAGAGAAGTTAGAGGAGTACAGACACCCAGGTTTCAAGGATTTGAGGAAGATAGTTTTAGCTAAAGTATCAAACAACCGCTTAGAATACCTTGTAACACTCTATCCTGTTCAAGCAACTATAAGGGATGAAGATGTGAGAAAAGCTATGATCGAGTTAGTTTCAACGCTCTCCAAGACCCTTGAGGGTAAAGCCAGCGGTATCAACGTGATGAGCGATTAACTGCTTTAAAGGAGTAGAGTGTCTCCGTTCACAGCTTTGTAGAGTACTACTTACTCTCCAGGAATCTCCCCCTTAGATCGAAAAATGTAGCATTGTCTACGAGCACCCTGATCCATCTACCATAATCTAGAGCGGGGTCTCCGCTCTTACCTGTTACCACTACCGGGATATAGTTTTCAAGCCTGCAAATCCATGTATTCAAATGCTCCGTGGTGAAACATTCCACTTCTTTTCCAACGTATTTTAAACGTATTTTCAAGCCAACCTCTTCTATGACCTGTAGGGCCCTTAGAACCCTTTCCTTCTTAACTCTGGTTGGTACCTGGGGTAGTGACGCTGAATAAGTCAGCGGTCTTATACTATAACCTGCCAAGTGAACTCTTTCAAACTCTAGTTCCCTTATAACTTTAAGGGTCTCGTTGAAGTCTTCCTCATCCTCCATGGGATGTCCAACGATGATATCGGTTGCAATACTTACACCAGGTATCCTTGATTTAACCTCATTAACTATCTCGATATACTCCTCCACGCTATAGTTGCGGCGCATTACACTAAGTACTTTATTGCTTCCTGATTGCAGAGGTATGTGGAGGAACCTATATACCTTGCTGGATTCATTGATAGCATCTATTAAATCATCGAGGATGTAGCGTAAGTGCTCCGGGTTTATCATACCTATTCTAATCATGTATTCACCACTAACTCTTCTACTCACCTCCTTAACCAGCTCCGGAAGCTTCCGTGTCTTATAGAGGTCCAAGCCATATGTACCTAGATCCATACCCGTCAACTGTATCTCTACTGCCCCGTTTCTAACTGCTCTCTCCACTGCTTTTACAACAGCATCGATACCATGGCTGACGAGGATGCGTCTAGCATGCTTGGTTATACAAAAGCTGCAATTGCTTAGACAGCCCTCCTGTATTGGTATCGGGGCGATCCTATCTTCTACATGAATTCCTATTCTATCTCTTTCCCTTAATCCATCAATCAATATAACCTTACCCCGCGTCTTCAAGACTTCTGTGATCAAGGCGGAATTCTGGGGCGAAACAAGGCTGGCCTCAGGCGCTATCTTTAACACCGTGTATGGTTCGGCCTTGGCCATACATCCGGCTACAATTAGCTTCTTACCTGTTCTACTAGCTACTTCATACAGCTCCCTTATCCTTTTAACCATGTGGTATTCTGTATCCAGTCTCACAATACATGTATTGATTATAAGGGTATCAGCATCTTCGATACTGTTAACTAATTCGTGTCCCTCGCGCAGAATATTCTCCACCATCAATGCTTCATCGCTCTTATTCAGGGCACATCCATAGGTCTCAATATACACCCTCATATCAGCACCCGTTTCTAGCCATCCCCGGCGTAAAGATACCTGATATCCTGCTTCTTCATAGATTACATATATATAACCCTATTATATCATCCATGGAGCATAGGTGTGTAAATTGAGTAGGCAGAGCCTACCAGGATATGAGAAACTAGTTGAGAGGGCCTTTGAGAAGCTTGGAGGCAAGCGTGGGAGCGGTGAAGTATTTGAGATGCCCCATGTCGACGTACTCGTCATCGGGAGTAAAACAGTTGTGCAAAATTTCAGGCAGATAGCCAGCGTGCTTAATAGGGATGAAGAGTTATTAAAGAGGTACTTCATGAAGGAGTTGAATGTGCCAGGCTCAATCAATGAAGCTGGCCAACTGGAGTTAAAGGGCAAGTTTAATCCGCAGGCAATCAACCAGTTACTAGTAAGGTTTGTAGAGAGGTATGTTAAGTGTAGCACATGTGGTTCAGTACATACAAGGTTAACTAAGAAGGGAAAGGTATTCGTGCTTAGATGCGATGCATGCGGTGCTGAGACAACTCTTCCAGCATTTTAAGGTGTAATCATGGAGAACCGAGGGAAGGAAAGGGTCAAGACCTATGTTAAGAAACAAGTTGTCGATGGAGAGGTAATCATTGCAGCATGCGATGAAAACATTCTGGGACTACACATAGTAGACGAGAACATTAAGGCTAACTTCTACGTTGACCCCTACTTCTATAAAGGTGAACTATTAGATCTCGAGGAAGCAGTTAAAATACTTGCTACAGCAACCATCGGTAATATAGTGGGGGAGCAAATAGTCCAGGCTGCATTAGAGATGGGATTAATTCATCCTGAAGCAGTTTTAAGAATAAAGGGCATACCCATAGCTCTTTTCATGAGGATTTAATAGGGGTATAATGTTTTGAGTAATACTCGTTTCTGCGTTAAATGCGGGAGGGAATTCAAACAGGAGGATTTAATCAACAGCTTATGCGTTAATTGCTACCTAAAGTACCATGGAGTCTTCAAGGAAACCCCTCATGTAGAACTGACAATATGCCCTAAATGCGGTTCATGGTATTTTAAGGGGGCATGGCATCCTTCCCTAGACATAAGGGAGGTTATAAGGAGGGAGCTACTGGCGGATCTCCATAGATTCCTATATGAGAATATAAGTGTAATCGAGGTTGACGTGGTTTCCGACATATACAAGATCAACGCTGGTGAATATGGTGTTAAAGCGATATTCACCATGGAAGTCGATGGAAGACATGTTGTCAAGGTAAACCAGGTAGTAATTACAAAGCTTAGATATAGAACCTGCGATAAATGCATGAGGAGAACAACCGGTTCACATAAAGTACTCGTACAGGTGAGGTTCGAACCACTAGAAAACATAGAAGGGCTGCGACGCGAGGTCATGGAGTTACTACGTGATCTTGAAATAGGTGAAAGTATCATCGAAGTAATGGAGCTACGGGAGGGTTTAGACATAAAATTCGAAGATATAGTGTCCCCGAGGAAATATGTTAACATATTGGTAAAGAAATATGGGGCTAAGACCTCGGAGTCGTTTAAGTCGACGAAATACGATTTCCAAGAGGGTAAATGGAGCGGAGTGATGACTATATCGGTAAGGATACCTGCAATCAGAGAGAACGACATAGTGAGATACAGGGGTAAACTAGGTATTGTTAAACAAGCTGAAAAAGGTGTCATTAGAATCCTCATCCTGGAGACAGGGGAGGAAGTGGAAGCTCGTCTCTCAGAGTACTGGGACAGAGTGCTCGAAAAGCCCAGTGGGATCTATATAGATGAACGAGTATTCACTGTAATAGCCATAGACAAGTCAACAATATATCTCCTAAACGAGGAAACAGGTGAGTTGAGAGAGGCATCCTTAACCCCAGCTAATTATGGGTTAAAGCCGGGTGATAAAGTTATAATATTGAGTGATGGTGAAAGAGAACTAGTAGTAAAAAAGGAGGGGTGAGGTGTCTGAGTAAGAAGCATCAAAAACAGGGAGATGAGCATGGTGGAGAGATACCACTACCCAACCCTGATGAGGGGACGATAATATGTGGTGTAGTAAGGCATCTAGGCGGAGACTATCTCATAGCTAAGTGCCTCGATGGAGTCGATAGAAAGATAAGGATACCTGGTAAACTAAGGAGGAAGGTATGGATAACCGAGGGAGATATTATCCTGGTGGGACTCTGGGATTTTTCATCGGAAAAAGGTGAAGTAGTATATAAGTACGGTAAGAACGAGGTAAACAAACTGGTTGAGAAGGGGGTAGTGCCGAAGGAGTTCATCGATGCATTAAGTGAACTCATATGAGCGACGACATAGATAAATTACTCAGGAAAAAGGAGGAGCCCCGTAGAAAAGATAAAGACCTTTTTGAAACGGTTGAAGAGGTCTTTGATACAGCCACAGTCATGACTATCATTGAATTAATAAGGAAGAAAATAATTAAGAAGCTAAATGGTGTCGTGAACACTGGTAAAGAGGCCAGGGTATATCTTGGAATAGGGTATAATGGAGAATACCTAGCCGTGAAGATATATTTAACTAGCACGGCAGAGTTCAAGAAGGGAATATACAAGTATATCATGGGGGATCCACGCTTTAGAGACGTCAAGATCAAGGATACAAGGACACTTGTATATGTTTGGACAAGGAAAGAATATAGAAACCTGAAAAGACTCTATGAAGCAGGGGTAAAGGTCCCCAGGCCCGTGGCATTCCTGAACAATGTCTTAGTAATGGAGTTCCTTGGCGAGAACGGAAATAGATATCCGCTCCTTATAGAAGCCTACAAGGAGCTGGAAGTTGAAGAGCTCAAGCACGTTTACCACCTTATATTAGATGAGGTAGTGAAAATATATTGTAAAGCCGGGTTAGTACACGGTGATCTCTCAGTGTATAATATAGTTGTGACCCCAGGGCTCGACATAGCTATAATAGATGTTAGCCAAGCAGTGGATTTATCCCATCCAAACTCCGAGGAATTCTTAATCAGGGACATCGAGAATATAAACAGGTTTTTCAGGGAGGAAACAGGTATAAGTACATATAGCCTAGAGGAAATACTGGAGGCTGTTAAAGAATGCAGGACAATGAAAAAGGAAGATTAATTCCTGGAGTAACTAGGCTCTACGAGAAACTCCCCTTGGAAAGGATTGGAGTCCTTCTCGGTGATAACGGGAGAGTTAAGAAGGAGATAGAGGTTAAGACACGCACAATTCTAACCGTTGACTCTGAGACCGGTAGCGTCATAATTGAGCCGGCTTTTCCAGAGACCACTTCACTAGAATTAATGAAGGCCAGGGATATCGTTAGAGCTGTAGCATACGGGTTCAGCCCTGAGAGGGCTTTTAAACTGTTCGACGAAGACCAGATATTATTAGTAATAGATGTTAGACAATATGTTGGAGACAAACCCAACCACGTTAAGAGGGTTCTTGGTAGGGTAATAGGTGAGGATGGGAAGGCTAGAAGAATCCTAGAAGAGACAACAGGCACCTATATATCCGTGTATGAGCCCTACGTCGCTATAATAGGGGATTACGAATCCGCTAACATAGCCCGTACAGCTATAGAGATGCTGGTTGAGGGTAGAACTCATGCGACAGTATATAAATACGTGGAAAGGGAGATGTTCACAGTGAGGAAACGCAGGATGCGGGAGCTGTGGGTGAAGGGGCCTGAATTAGATACCGGCGGAAAGGAGAGGGATAGTTGAGCCAGTAATATTCAATCATTCATCCTGAAAGCATGCAAACAACTAGTCGTCCTAGGTCGCTTCGCAATCGCTTTCCTATATTATTAAAAGGTAGAGTGCAATAGCTATAAGGGCTACCGAGATCGCCTTCTTCAATGTAAGTTCTTCATGGAGTAGTATAACTGAAAACAATATGATGAATAATATACTGGATCTATCGAGCATTGCGACAATAGATGTATCACCTTTTTGTAGTGCGAGAAAGTAGAATATCCATGAAAGACCGCCTGCCACACCGCTTAGAATTATGAAGATGTATTCCATACTCGTCATTCTCCCTACATAGGCTACACCCCTGAAGTACAGCATTATGCTTACAGCGAATACAGTCATTACAATTGATCGAAGCGCTGTCGCAGTTATTGAGTCAACGTTTTGCAAGCCTATTTTAGCCAGTATCGTTGCCAATGCAGCTGCTAAAGCATCTAACAATGCATATATAATCCATGACTCCATTTTTACACCAATGAGGCCGTATGCTTTATTTTGTTAATAAGTATTACCGATGAAGAGAGAATCCGGGTAAGAACCTGAATATTAGGGGTGCTGAGAGGCCCGCATAGCTGAGGGTTCAATGCTAACACAGCTCACTAATTAATGGATTTGATATCACGTTTTCAACTAGTGAATGATTTGATCATGCCTCTATGTATTAGGTAACTAGTTAGAACGATCAATGGTAAGTACTCGGTTTTTCCGAGATACATTCCAGCCATTAATGCTATTTTAACCAATAGAGGCGTTGAGGAAGAGATTATACCGGTGGATAATCCAACACAACCAGTGGCTGAGGCAGCATCGAATATGGCGTCGAGAAAGTCCGTGCCCGGTAAAACTATCTTTGTCACTGATGCTATGAGGAATACGGTAATTAAATGTAATAGTATTATGAGCAGTGCCCCAGAGACCTCCTCTTCTTCAAGTGTCTTGCCATCTATTACCACATGTAGGTTCACCCTTTCACGGAGTAGTGTTGACGTACTATATGAACTGAGTTTCCTCAGCAGGACGATTAACCTGTACACTTTTATACCTCCAGCCGTTGAAAACGTCATACCACCTATAATCATTGCAACTACAAGGATGATTTTCACCCCGTTGGGGAAGCCGGCTACATTTCCAATATTGAAGCCTGTTGTAGTCATAGCGGAAATAGTGTTGAAGAATCCGAGCAAAATTGAATACGTGAGACCCTCGTTGTGAAGCATGAAAACGAGCGTGGCTAGCAGGGAGAGTATGCATAGTGAAATAAAGTAGTATTTAACCTCATCGCTTCTAAGCACATCCTTGAATCTAAAGTCTAGTAGCTGGCTTAAAGCGAGGAAATTCATGCCGCCGATCACCATAATAAATATAGCGGGTATAACGCTGAAGGGTGCATAATCATATAGTGCTTCATAATTCATTGAGTAATTACTCATTCCGCCAGTAGCTATAGCCGTCATCGTGTGAATGACGGCATCGTAGAAATCTACACCAGAGTAGTAGAGTAAGACTATGCCGGCCAATGTGAATACCATGTATATCTCTATAATCCTCCTTGCAGTACTTCTAAGGGTACGCATTACCCTTACGGGCCTCTCTAAACCATATAGTGTATAGCCGAATTTCCAGAAGAAGGGTATGATCACCATTGCGAAGACTACGAAGCCTAGCTCACCACTCCACTGCATTAGAGCCCTCCACCAATTGATACTCTTCTTTAAGTGATCTATATCGTTTAAGACAGTAAACCCTGTACCTGTAAACCCTGAGATACTTTCAAACAATGCATCAATAAACGATATATTGATTTCCCGCATTAACGGCAATGCAGCCAGAAACGGTATTACGAGCCACGAAGCCGTTGAAACAATATAAGCCTCAAGGAAGCCCATTTCACGAACACTGTTAAACCTGGTTAAGACAATGACACCGGAGAAGCCTATGCTAATATAGAGTATGGAGAAGAACAGGAAGTTCATGGAAACCGGTTCACCACTAAGTAGATCAACAATCGGCACACTTAATATCATTAAACCCACAATCAGTAAAAGGCTTAGAAGCCCGGTGGCTATAGACACTATCTTCATAGAAACCACACACTATCTCTATCAACGAGTTTAAATATCTCCAATCTCATTAAGTATAATATAAGCATTTAAAAACAATGTAATGAAAACACAGCATGTTATTAAAGCTTTCATACCTCAACCCAGTAATATGATGTTCAGACCCAAATACTATTTAACCAGTGGGAATCCCCTGAAATCAACCCCGATGAATTCCACATATTCATTACCAGCTCCACGCCATGATGTTCATATCAGATGATCCAACTAAGCAAAAACTCTACCAGCTTAAAGTGTCTTCTTCAAGTTTTCCATGATATCAATATAGCATCTCCTAGTAGCAATATGATAGTCGATAATCCCCCGGTTGAAACCAGCTACTGGAAACCTTAGAATAGGAGACTGAAAAAGGAAAGGCGGGCCCGCGGGGATTCGAACCCCGGGCCTCCGGCTTAGAAGGCCGGCGCCCTATCCTGGCTAGGCGACGGGCCCAGCCGATAAATCATTATCTTAGCAGAGGGAATTATATATTTTTTAATCTAAATTGAAAACCTAGTCCATTATCATGAAGCCCCATGATTCCCTAGAGTATGGCTGGCTTAATGACATGGCTTGTAAAAATCAGTCTAGGTTGTTAATCCAAGCAGTCTAGGTAGCCATAGAGAGGTCTCTGGTATGAATATTAATATTATATATAGCACAATATATAGTAATACGAATGGTATTATGCCTTTAAATATCTCCTCGATTTTCACTTTAAGGGAATCGGATACAACAAATACAGCTGCACCTACTGGTGGCGTCGCCGTTCCTAGTAGAACTCCAAACAAGAAGAGAGCCCCGATATGATATGGGCTGATACCGTATGGTGTGAACGCTGACATTATTGTTGCACCCCATGCCACAGCCAATACTATTACGTCGAAGAACATTCCGAGTATAGCCAGTATTATAGCCAGTACAGTTAATGATACATAGGGACTGTATGTTTTCGATATATTAACGAAGAACTGAAGCATCGAGTTATTTATCCCCGTTAAGGACCATGTATAGTTTAATATATACGACGTCGATATCATCAACATTACTACAGCCGTAGATCTACCCGACTCCAGGAGAATATCAATTATCTTTCTCACTGTCAACCTCCTATAACAAGCCGCAACCATGAAAGCGCCGAGAGCCCCGAGAGCTCCAGCCTCCGTTACTGAAAATACACCCAGGTATATGCCAGCAAGAACTAGAAGCGGCACAGCCAACAATGGTAGAGCCTTTATCACTCTAATGAATACCTCGCGTACGGTAAACCTTTTCTCTACTCCACCATATCCCTTTATATATGAAGTCGCTAACGCCAATATGATCAGCGCCACCATAACTATTATTCCTATCGCGCCTCCAACCATAAACATTGTTAAAACAGATGTACCGGTGGAGGTAGCTATAATTATTGCAGGGATGCTGGGAGGTATGAAAGCCCCTAGAGGTGCTGATGCCGCTAATATTGCTGCCACACATTCTCTTGGATATCCTCTCTTTTCCATTTCAGGCCCCATGATCCTAGAGAATGCTGCTGTAGCTGCTACCGCACCTGTTAGCAACCCGAAAAATGTGCATCCAAGTACAGTAACTACAGCGAGTCCTCCTTTCACTCTTCCTACTAGTGGTTCAAGCGCATCTACGATTACCTCCGTTAGCCCTGCCTTCTCAAAAACCGTACCCATTAATACGAATAAATACACCCCCATGCTCGTCATGAATAGGGTGGAGAAGAGATATGATGAGAATACTATAGCATCCGGCTTTCCATGAGAAGAAGACAGGTGTCTAATTATATCCTCTATATTGCTGAGTATGTACCTGGGATCATGTTCATGAATGCCTCCTACCTTATCCTCAACATGTTTCTGTCTAATATTTACCTGTTCAACAATATTTATATCCATGGATGAATCATTGAATTCTATAAACGCACCCTTTTATGTTCGTGGTGCCGAGGTCTATAGATATAATTCTCAACAATAATATTCACCCGTCTCAGCATCGAAGTCCATCAGGAATAGCATACATATAGAGGTTTTGATAAAACAGTAATAAAACTGATTTTATTCCAGGCAGGACTCTATTGTCTACACAATATATTCTTTAACGCATTCATGACCTCTTCTTTTTTAATGTCACGGGTTTTTCTCAGTGTTACGTGGTCTGGTTTACCGCCTCCCTTAATGCCTTTCCCCGTTAACTCCTCTGTGATTCTCCTTAAGTCTATGTTCTTCTTTACTGCTTTCTCGGGTTTAACCGCTATTTCGATCAGTTCGCCAGTATCTATGGTAGTAAGTACCCCGTGTTTTAGTGAGAGTTCTTCAAGTACTTGTTTAACTAGTTTCTCATCGCTGATGGGTAGCTCTACATATACCGTATCAATGCCGCAGATGTTTATCTCCTCGGTAAGGGCCTTCGATATAATGGTCTTTCCCATGAGATCCCTGTATTTATCAAGTACCTCTAGCGTCTTATCGTACTCTCTCTTAATCTTCTTTACGGCAGAAGCCAGATCTCCCTGCTTAGAGCCCAGGATTGATAGGGCTTCTCCGATCTCGTTTTCCAGTAAGTGTATTTTATCAACTAGCCTCGTTGACGCTATGAACTCCAGCCTGATTACTCCATCCTGTATTCTCTCGGCATTAATTATTTTCACACCGCCTACTTCACTAGTGTTAAACACATGGGTTCCGAAGCAGGCCTGTGCATCCCAGCCAGGTATCTCAACTATTCTGAGGATTGGAGAGTATATTGCGCCACCCTGGTATATCTTCAACCCGTACTTGTTCTCGGCCTCGAATTTACCCGTGTAGTGGAACCTTAGATCCACTCTGTCCTCGATTATCCTGTTAGCCAGCTCCTCTATCTTCCTCACATCCTCCGATGTAAGGGACTTATGGTGTGTTATATCCAGCCTAGCCTTCTCAATTGTTTTCTCAGCACCGGCCTGCCATACATGGTCGCCAAGTATATACCTTGCTGCAGCGAGTATAATATGTGTTGCAGTGTGGTGCTTCATTAACCTGTATCTCCTATACCAGTCTATTACCACCCTAACCATAGTATTCTCATTGATCTCCACGGGCTCCTTCAATACATGTATTATTACATCGCCAACTTTCCCAACGTATTCAACCTCATATCCTCTCCCATTCACCTCGATGAAGCCTGTATCGTGATCCTGGCCTCCGGCCCACGGGTACATAACCGTTCTATCCAGGATAAGGTATTTTCCTCTAACCCCTAACACCTTAGCATTAACACTGGTTAGATACGGGTTCTCATGGAAAACCCTATATGTAGCAGGGAATCCAGAGGCCCATTTAACCACGTCCTCGGGAAACTCATGCTCCTTCTCCTTCACCAACACGCCTGGAGAGGAATGTCTCTGAGCTATTCTAGAGTAGAAGTCACCCGGTATCTCTACTTTTACACCATGCTCCCTGGCTCTTTCAGCAACGAATTCAGGGGGTATTCCATGTGAATCATATATTGTGATGAGGTCTTCAAGTAAGAGTTCTCTTTTCTTTTTAAGCAACTTATCGACGATGTCTATTCCACGGCTGACGGCATCTATGAACTTAGAGGTCTCCATGGTTACTACATCCAGTATATAGTCTCTGTGCTTCTCGAACTTGCCATATATGTAGTCGTTCTTCCAGTATTTTACCTGGCGATCCAGTAATTCCTGGACCACATCTGTGAGCCTGCTGGGTTCGACGCCGAGCCTGGCGAGGTTTCTGAGGAGACGCCTAATCACGAGTCTAGCCAGGTATCCCTCACCAGTATTCGATGGAACCACACCATCCGAGAGCATGAGGCTTATTGTCCTGGCATGGTCTAGAGCACTATATAAATATATTGTCTTCACGAATTCATCCACGTAGTCTCCGAACCCTAATTCACGAAGCAGCCTCTCATACTCATGTATGCCTCCAATTTCCTTATCGCTCAATAAGTAAACAGCTTTCTTCAATACATCGTAGCTGGGCTCCTCGACCCCGAGTACATCCTTGTACTCGTTAACCAGCCTACCATATATTGCATGGAAGCCTGTCGGCGTCTTCTGGGTGAACCACGCTATTCTCTCTATACCATACCCGCAGTCAACGACTAAGACGGGGTTTTCCACGTATTTACCATCAACAACCTTGTACATCATGTGCACTAGTGTTGCTAACTCCATGCCGTCAACCAATACCTCTGGGGCAGGCCCAGCATTACCCCCGCCCTCCCACCATCCCTCCTTAAACACCAGATCGTCGAGGTCTATGCCTATCTCCTTATTAAAGAACTCTATTGTGTTATCCAGTATCCCCTCAACCCAGTAAACGAATTTACCCGGTTTATTAAAAGCATGCATCCCACCCATTTCAAAACTGGTTAAATGCCGTCCAAAGGTTAACCCCACGTTATCTATATCACTCAGCCTTATAGATGGTTGGATTATAACTAGTGGATTATATGGGGGATCAACAATACCATCTGTAACAGCAGGCTGGAATACCACTATTGATGCTATGGTTAAATAGAGGTCATTTCTCCATCTGGCTAGAACTGGATAGGGATCCACTACGCCGTGCCCCTTTGACTTGAGGAACCCTATAAACTTCTCCCTTACCTCCTGGAGGCTTAAGGGCCTCACTCTTTTATAATCCTTGTAGAGGAACTCATATTTGCTGCAAGGCCTATCCGGGCAAGTATCCCTTGGAACCCTGCTCCATAAAACGCCCTCCTCACATCTCTTGCAAGTATATTTCTCATAGCCGTACCTGCGGAGATAGTCGAAGCTTATATTTTTAGACATGGTTTTAACTAACCTCTCTCTAACTTAGGATACCTAATAGTAAGGAAGCAAATTAAGTTTTCGTAAAATCCTAAAAATCTTTATCCTCTCGTTAACAATGCCATTATTTTCAACCGAATAGTGCTGAGAAACCTTCTGAGAGGGCTTCCTCACTAAGCTCCTTA
>ERZ1669248.261-NODE-261-length-28716-cov-5.293186_pt1 | contig 28716 bp, 22 predicted proteins | sample MGYA00579296_ERZ1669248 | MGnify/ENA primary metagenome ERZ1669248 (study PRJEB41166, sample SAMN08046057) | hot springs metagenome | biome: hot spring; feature: neutral hot spring; material: thermophilic sediment; isolation source: thermophilic sediment from...
GCTTCTTTTCCTTAGTTTGACAGGTGCTCAAACTAATAAGATTACTGTCTGGTGCTCTGAAAAACAAGTGGATATCCTCCAGAGATTAGGAGAGGAGTTTAAGGCAAAATACGGTGTCAGTGTTGATGTTCAGTATGTGGAATTTGGTTCTATTAAGCCTAACTTTTTGACTGCTGCCCCTCAAGGTAAAGGTGCAGATGTGATTGTAGGTGCCCATGATTGGGTAGGAGAACTTGTAGTAAACGGCTTATTAGAACCAATAGCTCAATTTAAAGACCAAAATCAATTTTACACTACTGCTTTGAATGCTTTTTCTTATGGTGGTAAGCTTTATGGATTACCCTACGCTATGGAGGCTATTGCACTAATCTACAATAAAGATTATGTAAAACTGCCTCCTTCAACCTTTGATGCTTTAATCTCAACGGCTAAAAGGATAGATACTGCTTATAAAGGAAAAGTAAGAGGCTTTATAACCAGTGGAGCAGAATTCTATTATGTGGCACCTGTTCTTTTCGGTTATGGAGGATATGTATTTAAGGAAACATCAAAAGGCCTTGATGTCTCTGATATTGGGCTTGCAAATCCTGGTGCTATAAAGGGTGCAAAACTTTGGAAGAGGCTATTTGACGAAAAGATTTTGACTCCTGGAGATAACTATCAGATAATGGATTCAATGTTTAAAGAAGGAAAAGCAGCAATGATAATTAATGGTCCATGGGCAGTGAAAGCTTATAAGGATGCGGGTATAAACTATGGAGTAGCAGTAATTCCAAGCTTAGAAAAAGGGGTTGTAGCAAAACCTTTCGTAGGAGTTCAAGGTTTCATGATAAATGCAAAATCTCCTAATAAGATTCTTGCAAGGGATTTTGTACTCAATTATATAGCCACAAAAGATACCATGTATAAGATTTATCTTGCTGATCCAAGAATTCCTGCAAGAAAAGATGTTCTTGCTATGATTAAGGATAATCCAGATATTGTTGGTTTTACAAAGAGTGCAGCAAATGGTATACCTATGCCTAATGTTCCTGAGATGGCCTTTGTTTGGAGTGCTATGAATGATGCTCTTAATCTAATTGTAAATGGTAAAGCAACTCCTGAGGAAGCTTTAGAAAATGCAGTAAAAGCTATAAAAGCTCAAATTAAGAGATAGAAAAAAGGCCCGGGGTATTCCCGGGCCTATTAGGAGGTAGATAGTTTGACTTCAAAAGTAATAAAACTTATTTTATGGTTTATATTAGCATTAATTAATGGTCTTCTTTTTTGGTCAGGAGTCTATCTAATTCAGAATTATTATTATGAACTTGGTATTGTTGTTATAATTGCCTTACTTCTTATTGACTTTTTCATCTTTAATCCAAAAGCGTATCCATACAGATACACAATTCCTGCTCTTATTTTTTTATTTTTACTTGTTATTTATCCCATATATTTCACTATAAAAACTGCCTTTACTAATTATGGGACTGGACATATATTTACTCGTGAAGAGGCAGTTGAGAGATTGTTGTATGATCCTAACTATACCTATGTGATAGAGAAAAACCCTATAGATTTTAAGATCTTTACTGTATATGAGAATTTAAAACCCACAGAAGACTTTCTTATTCTGTTTAAGATAAATGGGGAAAACTATTTAGGAAAAACTCCTATTCCTACTATTAGAAAAGGTACCGAGGTTTTACTTAGAGAAGGTAGGCTCTTTAAAGCGAATTCCTCAAAGATAAAGATAGATAGTATAGTTTATGAATTTCAACCTTCATTGGAGAATGCAGAGAAAATAATTTTAGATAATAAAGTCTACAGATTGATGTATTCTTCTGAAAGTTCTGATTTGGAAAAAAATACTTATTATTTTGTTCTGTTAGTTCAAAAGTATCTTTCTAATACAGAATATTTAGATCAGGAAAGAGGAAGAATAATAGGAATAAAGGTTGACACTGATGGTAAGTGGAAGTTCTTTTTTATAAATAGATTGTATAGACTTTCCTTTGAAGATGTAAGAGAAGGAGATAAATTTTATAGAAAAAGCGTGATAATAAACACCAAAACCCAAAAGCCATTAATAGAGGAAAAAGGTTCCTTTTACGACCTCGACGAGAGTGGTAATAGAATTTTCTTGATAGGTTATACCACTTTTGTAGGTTTAGAGAATTTTGGAAGAATTTTTAAAGATGAGAGAATTTCTAGACCATTTTTGAATATATTTATGTGGACAGTGGAATGGTCTTTATTTACCGTATTATTGTCTTTTTCCATAGGTCTTGCTTTTGCTCTTGCTTTGAACAATAGGAGATTAAAGGGAAGAAATATTTACAGAACTCTTCTAATAATTCCATGGGCAATTCCTTATTTTATATCGGTTTTGACCTGGAAAAACGGTATATTTAACGAAACTTACGGAATTCTTAACAAGATAATTCTTCCAATGATGGGATTAAATCCAATAAAATGGTTTAATGATCCCTTCTGGGCAAAGGTAATATGTATAGTTGTAAACACATGGCTTACTTTTCCATACATGATGACCATATCTCTGGGTGCTTTACAGTCAATTCCCGATGAACTCTATGAGGTGGCCGCGATTGACGGGGCTGGTAGAATAGCAAGATTCAGATATATAACCCTTCCTATGCTTTTGACCATTGTAGCACCGCTTTTAATAAGTAGTTTTGCTTATACTTTTAATAATTTCACTTTAATATATCTTTTAACAGCAGGTGGTCCTCCTATGGTTTCTGCGACTACCCCAGCGGGTCATACCGATATTTTAATATCTTATGTATATAAACTTGCTTTTGAGGGAAGGGGACAAGAATTTGGTTTTGCAAGTGCTATTTCTATTTTAATATTCTTCTTAGTAGCTGGTATAAGTTTGGTTAATTTTAAAATATCGGGTTCTTTTGAAGAGGTAAGAGGTGAATAGTCATGGTTGAGAGAAAGACCTACTTTTTAACTCATATTATTCTTTGGATCCTGATTCCTCTTATATTGTTTCCTGTGGTTTGGGTGGTTAGTACCTCTATAAGGAGGGATGAAGCTGCTTTCTCTACTAAAATTTTCTCATCAAGGATATCTTTACAAAATTATAAAGATCTCCTTGCTCCTGAGAAAAATATGCCTGCCCTTGTTCAAGAACTTCAAAATCTTATAATGTTAACTCCTCCTTATGATACTTGGGATAGAGGGAGAGTTGAAAGGGAAATAGAAAAGGACATTTCTAACTTGAAATCCTATATAGACGAAACTAAGAGTAGATATGATAAAGCAGAAAAAGGCTATAGAGACTTGAATAATTATTTAGCTTTAAAAACTAATGAAATAAAAAATAACATATACCTACAATTGGAGGCTTTAAAGAAATACTTGGAGGAAAATCTTCCCAAAAAAGGAGAAGAGAGTAATTTGTCTATAAAGTTATCAGAGTTGAAAATTTTGAAAGAAAGAATTAACAATTTAAACTATAAAATATCTCAGAATAGAGAAGAATATAATAAAGTTTTGGTAAAAATTGATGCTCTTCAAAGAGAAATACTGGAGATAAATAATAAGATTAATGCTTTGAACAACGAAATTACATTCCTCAACAACAAGCTTGATCAATATTCATTAGTAAGTTATAAAAAGGCCTCCTCTCTTGACAGAGTGTTTTCTTCTCTAATCGACAGACTTTCAAAATATTCAGACTTTGATTTGCTATTACAGAATATTAGAAGCCTTTCTCGAAAGATAAAATATTTCACATCTGACAGTAAATACTTGTATTTTCAAGCTTCTTTCTTAAAGGTTTCTGAAAATCTTAACAATCTAATTGATCAGCTTGACGCAAAAGTTTCAGAATTAAATGCATACAATAGAAAAGTTGCCATATTGAATCAAGAGAATGAATTTCTTGAGATGCAAAAGGAACTTCTTCAAAATCAAGAAGAGAACATAAAGGAAGAAGTAAGACCATTGACAAAAGTTGACCAGTTGAAAGAATTTATCTCGTCTCTTGATGCGAAATTAGATAAGCTTCAAACAGTAGATGGTTTGGATGCCTTAATTAATGAGGTTTCTGTCTGGGAGGGTGAATTTAGAGATTTTGTTACTTCCTATATTATTGAGTATGGAAGAGATAATTTAAGTTCAAGGATTGAGAATACAGCAGATAAATTTAAATGGTTTAACGACTATAAAACGTTAAAAGATAGATTTGAAAACCTTTCTTCCTATTTAACTAAGAATCTTCAAAAGGCTAATGAATTGACATCTATTATAGAGAGTAGGTGGAGAAGCTTTTTTGAAAAGAGTCTTCAGGGAGATAAAACATATCTTCCTGAACTTGACAGTTTGTACAATCTGATAAAGACTGATTTTGTTAATTTCGTAAGTGCTAACATGAATATTGTATCTAAAAAAGCTGGAGATTTGATGGATAATGTACCTTTTAAAGAGACAAAGAGATGGCTTAATGTGATCGATAGTGAACTATTTAGAATAGATCAGATTTGGAAACAAAAGACAAAGCATTACTTTTTGAAATGGGTTAGGAATTCTATCGTGGTTTCGGGGATTGCTGCTATTATAACTACTTTGATATGTTCTCTTGCAGCTTATCCCTTTAGCAGGATGAGATTTTGGGGTAGAAGATATGGTATCTTGACTCTGCTTCTTATTCAAATGTTTCCCAGCGCAGTATATATGATTGCTATATATAGCTTGCTTAACATTTTAGGTAGATTTATTCCTTTTCTTGGGCTTGATACTCTTTCAGGTCTTACCTTTGTTTATTTAGGAAATATTGCCTATAATATGTACCTCATAAAGGGATATTATGACACCATACCTGATTCCCTTGAAGAATCGGCAATGATCGATGGTGCTACTAGATTTCAAACTTTTTACAAGATTGTGTTGCCCTTAGCAAGACCTATACTAACTGTTGTAGTAATTCTCACGTTTATGAGTATTTTCAATGAATTCATTTTTGCACGTATAATTCTTCAAGATGCCCAAAAGTATACCTATGCTATTGGATTATGGACTTTCTCTTCAGGACCTTATCAAACAGAGTGGGGATTATTTACTGCAGCTGCTCTTCTTGGCATGTTACCTATGACTATATTATTCTTATCATTGCAAAAGTATATTGTCAGTGGTTTAACGAAGGGAGCAGTTAAAGGATAAAAACTTATTGAATTTAGAGTATAAAGGAGTGATATTATGGGGAAGAAAAAAGTATTGTTAATATTATTTTTACTGGGGGTTTTTATGACAACTTCAGGATATGGAGAGAGTAAAGTGTTAGTAAATCCCATAGAAAATATATCGAAGGATTTTATTAAGGGTGTTGATATATCAATGGTATATGAGGTTGAGAAAAATGGAGGAAAATACTTTGATAATGGGGTTCAAAAAGATCCACTTCAGATATTAAAAGATCACGGTGTTAATTGGGTAAGGGTTAGAATATGGAATGATCCATATGATGAAAAAGGAAATCCCTATGGAGGAGGAAACTGCGATTATAAAAATATGACTGAGCTTGCCAAAAGAGCAAAATCTCTTGGTTTAAAAGTGCTTGTAGATTTTCATTACAGTGATTTTTGGGCTGATCCTGGTAAACAGGAAAAACCAAAAGCATGGAAAAATTTAAAAGGTAAGGCTCTTGAGAAAGCAGTTTCTGATTTTACTTATCAAGTTGTTAAATACATGAAGGATAACAAAGCTCTACCAGATATGGTACAGATCGGTAATGAAGTAAACAATGGATTTTTGTGGCCAGATGGAAAACTTGTTGGAGATGATGCAGGGGGTTTTGAAAATTTTGTCAAACTATTCAACGCTGGAGTCAATGCTGTAAGAAGAGTAGACAAGAATATTAAAATAGCAGTACATCTTGCTGAAGGAGGAAATAGTGCCTTATTTAGATGGTTTTTTGGAAATGTTTTAAGTTTAAAAATGGATTTTGATGTTATTGGAGTATCCTATTATCCTTATTGGCATGGTACCATAGATGAGCTTAGGGAAAACTTAAACAGTATTGCTCTTTGGCTAAATAAGGAAATAGCAATTTTTGAGACCGCCTATGCTTGGACCTTAGATGATGCTGACGGCCATCCAAATATCTTTGGCGGAGATTTATGGAAAATAGGAGGATATAAACCTACAATACAGGGACAAGCTACAGCCATAAGGGATATTATGGATGTGGTGGCTTATATTCCAAATAATAAGGGGATAGGAATATTTTATTGGGAAGGGTGTTGGATTCCTGTTAAAGGAGCAGGATGGAAACAAGGAGAGGGTAATCCATGGGAAAATCAAGCATTATTTGATTTTAAAGGTAATACTCTTCCATCCTTAGATGTTTTTAATCTTGTTTATGGAAAAGAAAAGATAACTCATAATCCAATAGAGGTATTGTCAGAAGTAAATATAAAAGTTTCTACAGGAGAAATTCCAAATTTGCCTGAAAAAGCTAAAGTGTTGTTTGATGATGATTCAATTAGAAGTATTAAAATTAAGTGGGATAATATTGATCCCAAATTCCTTACAACTCCTGGAGAGTTTAAACTAAGAGGGATTATTGAGGGGATTCAGAAAGAGATATATGCAAATATTTATGTAAGTGGCCAGAAAAACTATATACAAAATCCAAGTTTTGAATCTGGTACCCTTTCTCCTTGGAAGGTTGAAGGAGATATCTCGGCTGTAAAAGTTGTAAGAGCAACCCCACCTCAAAACGCAAAGTCAGGGGATTATGCTCTTAATTACTGGCTTGATAAACCCTTTAAATTTGAACTATACCAAGTTATTAAAAATCTTAGTCCTGGTAAATATAAAGTAAGTTTTTGGATACAGGGTGGAGGTGGAGAAAATTTAATAAGATTTAAAGTAAGTGGGTATGGTGGTGAAGATAAATTTATTGATATAATTAATACTGGTTGGCTAAATTGGAAGAATCCTACTATAAGTGATATTGAAGTTACTACAGGAGAAATAAAAATAAGCATAATAGTAGATGGAAATACAGGTAATTGGGCTTGGATTGATGATTTTGAATTAAAAGAGCAAGAGTAAATAGGCAAGGGGGCCTTCGAATAAAATAAATCTGATTAATTTATGGGGAGGTTAGGATGAGGAAATATCTTATTTTTTTGTTGATCTTGGTTCTTTTTGTAAATTTTGCTCACTCTCAAACTCCCAAGAGAGGGGGGACGTTAGTTTTTGGGAGAGGAGGAGACTCGGTTAAATTAGATCCAATAAATGTTACTGATGGTGAATCTTTGAGAGTTACTCACCAAATTTTTGATACCCTGGTGAAGTATAAACCCAATAATACAGAAGTAGTACCCTCATTAGCTGTTAAATGGAGTGTTTCAAAAGATCAAAAAGTTTGGACCTTTTATTTTAGAAAAGGGGTAAAGTTTCATGATGGTACTCCCTTTAATGCTCAGGCGGTGAAATTTAATTTTGACAGATGGAGAGACCCTAAGAATCCTTACCATATCGGAGGAGAGTTTGAATATTGGGGGTACATGTTTGGAGGATTTCCAGGAGTAGTTAAATCTGTAGATGTAGTAGATGATTATACTGTGAGGATTACTTTGACAAAGCCTTTAGCTCCATTTCTCTCTAATCTTGCAATGCCCTGTTTTGCAATAGCAAGTCCTACAGCTATTAAGAAGTATAAAGAAGATTTCTTCAAAAATCCTGTAGGTACTGGACCATTCAAATTTGTCTCTTGGAGTAAAGGGGATAAGATTGTTTTAGAGGCAAATAAGAATTATTGGGATGGTCCTCCTTACTTAGATAAGATAATATTTAGATCCATTCCAGATAATTCAGCAAGATTTATGGAGCTTGAAGCAGGAACCGTAGACATCATCGATGGTATTAATCCAGAGGATGTGGAAAGAGTAAAGCAAAATAAAAATTTACAGCTTTTTATAAGACCAAGTTTAAATGTGTGCTATATCGCAATGAATATGGATAAAAAACCTTTTGATGATATAAGGGTAAGGCTCGCTATAAATTATGCTATAGATAAAAAAGCCATAATAGATGCTTATTATCCTAAGGGGCTTGCTATGGTGGCTAAAAATCCTATTCCTCCTACCTTATGGGGGTACAATGATAAGATTCAAGATTATCCATATGATCCCAAGATGGCGAAGAAATTGTTAGCAGAAGCAGGATATTCTAATGGATTTAAGACTACATTGTGGGCAATGCCTGTTAACAGACCCTATATTCCACAACCCATGAAGGTGGCAGAAGCGGTACAAAGTTATTTGAAGGCTGTAGGTATTGACGCTGAGATTGTGACATATGATTGGGGAACTTATCTTCAAAAAACTGAGAATGGCGAACATGATATGGCATTTTTAGGGTGGACAGGGGATAATGGTGATCCTGATAATTTCTTCTATGTTCTTTTAGATAAAGATAATGCTGTAAAAGGAAGTGCAGGAAATATTGCTTTCTATAGATCCGATGAATTGCATGATATACTTATCAAGGCTCAAACCATATCTGATCAAAGGGAAAGAGCTAAACTTTATGAGAAGGCTTGTGAGATAGTTCATAGAGATGTGCCATGGGTAATATTAGCTCATACGATGCCTCCTCTTGCTGGTAAAATAACTGTGCACAATTATATTCCTCATGCTACTGGAAGTGAACCACTTAATAAGGTTTGGAAAGAATAAAATTATGGGGGAGAGGACTCTCCCCCATGTTTTAGGGGTAATAAAGTAGATGAGGGAATATATAATAAAAAGATTGTTGCTTCTAATTCCTATTGTAATTGGAGTTTCTTTCTTTTCTTTTATATTAATAAGGTTAATACCAGGAGATCCTGCGAGGATAATTTTAGGAGAAAGAGCAACTCCTCAGGAACTCGAACGAATAAGAGAAGAACTTGGCTTAAATAAGCCAATTTTAGTTCAGTATTTAATTTTTTTGAAACAAATTGCTAAGGGAGATCTTGGAAGGTCTATTATAACAAGGGAAAAGGTAATTAAAGAGATTATGAATAGATTTCCTGCTACCATTGAATTAACTTTTTTCTCTATGTTTATAGCAGTTTTTTTTGGCATATTTTTTGGGATTTTAGCATCATTAAAACCTGGTTCTTTTATTGATTCTTTTGTAATGTTTCTTGCACTTATTGGAGTTTCCATGCCTATTTTTTGGCTGGGTCTTATGTTAATATGGTTCGGATCTCTTTATTTAGGATGGTTTCCTCCTTCAGGAAGATTAGACGTGGATATAAACCTCAATGTTATAACAAATTTTTATTTAGTTGATAGTATATTGACAGGTAACTTTAAAGCTTTTTTTAATTCTTTATATCACCTTATACTACCAAGCATTGCGTTATCATCAGTACCTATGGCGACAATTGCAAGAATGACAAGGTCAAGTATGTTAGAAGTTTTAAATCAAGAATATATTTTAGCAGAATACGCTAAAGGCTTACCTAAGAGAAAAATTATTCTAAGGTCTGCTTTAAGAAATGCTCTTATACCTATAATTACAGTTATTGGATTAGAATTTGGCTTTTTGCTTGGCGGAGCTATTATGACAGAAACTATATTTTCATGGCCTGGGATGGGGAGATTAGTATATGATGCTATAATGTCCCGTGATTACCCCTTGATTCAAGGAGCCATATTGTTATCAGCTTTTTTGTTTGTGATGATTAACCTCGTAGTAGATGTTATCTATGTTTTTATTGATCCAAGAATACGTTATTAGGAGAAGCTTATGATGAGAACCGAAAATTTTTGGCAAAAACCCACAAGAAGAATGTTTAAGAAATTTTTGAGGCATAAAACAGGGCTTTTAGGTAGTTTTTTGCTTTTTTCTTTTATTTTTTTGGCAATTCTTGCTCCTATTATAACTCCATATGATCCGTACACTCAAAATTTAACCGAGAGACTGCTTCCTCCATCTTCTAAACATTTATTTGGAACCGACTACGCAGGAAGAGATATTTTTACAAGGATAATTTATGGGGCAAGAATCTCTCTTATTATAGGATTTATATCGGTCTTTTTTGCTTTATCTTTTGGGGTTTTTTTAGGACTGATCTCAGGATATTTTGGAGGAGTATGGGATATTGTGATAATGAGATTAATTGACATAATGCTGGCTTTTCCGACGATATTGCTTGCTATTGGTATTGTAGCTATTTTAGGTCCTAAGTTGGAAAATACAATGATTGCTGTAGGTATTGTCTCTATACCAACCTTTGCAAGAGTGGTTAGGGCTTCGGTTCTTTCAATTAAGGAAAAGGATTTTATTGCTGCAGCAAAAGCTGTAGGAGTGAGTACAGGAAAAATTTTGTTAAAACATATTTTACCTAATATTGTTGCTCCTATAATTGTACAAGCAACTTTAGGGATAGCTTCTGCTATTCTTGAAGCGGCAGGTCTTTCCTTTTTGGGACTTGGTGCAAAACCTCCTACTCCCGAATGGGGTGCTATGCTTTCCGAATCAAGGCAATATCTGAGATCTGCTCCTTGGACTGTTGTATTTCCAGGTCTTGCTATAATGTTATTAGTTCTTGCTTTTAATCTTTTTGGTGATGCTTTAAGGGATGTATTTGATCCAAAGTCTTATAGATGAGGTGCAAAGATATGGGGTATAGAGAGATCATTATGGGGAAGCAAAAAAGAATTGCCTTAGTAGCCCATGATAATAAAAAACAAGAATTATTAGAATGGGCAAAATTCAATAAAGGGACTTTAGCTAACCATATCTTATACGCCACAGGAACTACAGGAGATATTATAGAAAGAGAGCTTGGACTGAAGGTGATAAAATTTTATAGTGGACCTCTTGGAGGAGATCAACAAATTGGAGCAAAGATTGCAGAAGGAGAAATAGATTTCCTTATATTTTTCTGGGATCCATTGGAACCCCTTCCTCATGATCCTGACGTAAAGGCTCTTCTTAGAATTGCCGTAGTATGGAATATACCTATAGCATCAAATAGAGCAACAGCAGATTTTATTATCTCATCTCCATTGATGAATACAGAATATGTAAGACTTGTTCCTGATTATCAAGGATACATTCATAGAAAAATAAATTTGTAAAATTTTATCACAAATATATTGATTTCATTATGTTGACATCTAATTATTTTAAAAGTATAATTTAATTGAGTTTTCATGAAGGGAGGTGGAGAGGGAAATTCTAAATTAGCCTCTTTAACCGGTCTTAATTGGGAATTTAGAGAGGAAGCTCTTTATCCCTTTTGGGGTAAAGGTAGCTCTCTCTAAAAAATAATTTATTATGGGAGGGTCGTATGAGTAGGAGGATTTTAGGCTTAATATTAGTGGGGTTTTTAATCTTCAGTGTCTCTTATGCTCAAGTAGGTAAATTCAAGGATGTACCATCTAATCATTGGGCAGCAGAAGCAGTTAAATACATGACAGCTTTAGGGATAATTACTGGAATTAAGCCTGATACCTTTGGTGGAGATCTGTATGTAACAAGATATCAAGTTGCAGTATTACTTTACAAGTTAATACAAGCTCTACAGAGTGGTAAGATTGTTTTGCCCGCAGCAGATGTTAGTGAACTTAAAGATCTTGTTTCTCAACTTCAGGATGAATTACAACTTATTGGCGCAAATGTGGAAGATTTAATGAGTGCATTGCAAGATCTTGATTCCAGAGTTTCTGACTTAGAGGCAGCAATAACTGAGAAGGTAGGAGTAGAAGATGTTGAGAATATGATTAATGAAGCACTATCAGATGTAAATGCAAGACTTGATGACTTAGAGGCAAAGGTAGAATCCATAGAAAAAGTAGAAGTTACGCCTGAGCAGATTGAAGCAGTGGTGGGAGAAAGGTTAGAACAGCTCGTAGAATCTAAATTAGAAGATTTAACCAATAGAGTAACTGATCTTGAGGGGTTTGTAACTGATTTAGACTCCAGGCTTGCGGATGTTGAGGCAGCATTAGTAGATAAGCCATCCTTAGATGAAGTACAGGCGATGATTGAGGAGAAGATGAGTGAGATTCAAGTTCCAGATGTAGAAGATTTAACCAATAGAGTAACTGATCTTGAGGGGTTTGTAACTGATTTAGACTCCAGGCTTGCGGATGTTGAGGCAGCATTAGTAGATAAGCCATCCTTAGATGAAGTACAGGCGATGATTGAGGAGAAGATGAGTGAGATTCAAGTTCCAGATGTTGAAGATTTAACCAATAGAGTAACTGATCTTGAGGATAGAGTCTCAGCTGTAGAAACAAGACTTGATGATGTAGATAGTGCAATTTCTGATATTATGAGTTCTGTAGATGATCTTAATGCAAATCTTGTGGATCTTTCTGGAAAAGTTGACGAAGTGCTTGCACTGAAAGATCAACTTGATCAGTTGATTTTAAGGATTGAATCTATACAAGGCATAGAAGTTCCTGCAGAGCTTGATGAAATTAAATCATTCATAATGGATTTAGATTCAAGATTAAGTGAACTTTCTACTGCAATTGATGATGTTAACACTGTAGTAAGTGAATTGCAATCTCAAGTTGATGATGTTAATGCAAAAGTTGATGAGATTAATACTAATATTGAGAATATTAATTCTACTTTAGATGCTCTATCCACCAGTGTGGATGATCTATATCTACTAAATGATGGTGTATCCACAAGATTAGATGAGACAGTAGATAGATTATCTACTTTAGATGAGAGAGTAACAAATCTTGAGAAAGCTGTAGAAAAGAACTTTACAGTAACATTAGGATTCGATACAAGTATAAATATAGCCACAAGAAAACCAGAAAATAGTAGTACTGTAGCAGTAACTTTAAATAATTTGAACTTAGGTTTCGGAACAACAAAACTTAATTTACAAGCCACAAATAAAGCGAGCGAAGTAGACTTAACTGTTACCCTTTCTGGTTCTATGGACAAAGTAGCCTATAGTGTATACGGAGTATTAACAGGTGATATAGGTCCATTAGGTATAGATTTAAGCATGCCAGTTAGCAAAGATATAGTAGGATTTGCAGGAGCTTCATATAATAATGCAAAATTCTCAGTATATGGTGGAGTAGAATTATCGATGTTAAAGAATACTGTAATTGATATTACAGTTGGAGTTCCTGATATTTCTGCACTTGGTACTGGAGAATTAAAGGATACAGTATCTCTAAAGCTTGGTGCATCCTTCAAGTTAAGTGATAAGGTTACCTTAACAGGCTATGCCACAAACCTTGAAAATGGAGCAGCAGCTGCTAAATTAGCAGTAGTTTACACTCCTGTTTCTAACGCTAATCTATCAGTTGGAGTATACTTATATGGATTAGGAAACCTTATTAGTGGTAACTTTGATGCTATTGATAAATACCTAACATTCTCTACAGGAGTTTCCTTCTAATTGAAGTTAAATAAGAAGTTTATGGGAGGAGAGAATTCTCTCCTCCCCTCTTTTATTTTTTAAAATAAAGAGTCTAAAAGTTTTGGTGTTAATTTCAATACTCTATAGAAATCTTTATTTTTAAGTAACTTAGGAACTATTTTCAATATTGATGTCTGATATGCAGTATCTCCAAAATTCTCAATGGTTCTTATAATTTCCTCAGAGTTAATTATCTTGTATATTTCGTTTAAATTCTCATCACTCAGTTGGTCTAAGAATTTTCTTGCTATTTTTGTAAATTTTAATTCTTTTCCAAATTTTTTATAAGTTAATTTAGGAAATACTTTTAGGTGATTAATATTGCTGTCTTTAAGGTATTTTTTTACCTGCTCTATAGCTATTTGAGCTCCATAAAGACCAAAATATATTCCTCCACCTGTGGTGGATTTGTTATAACCTGCAGCATCACCAATAATAATGATATTAGGGTATAAATATTCTTCGTAAGGACCAAGAATGGGTATAATTCCACCATAAGTTCTTAATATTTCAGGTTTTAAATTTCGAGTTTTTTTAAGAGTATTTATGAATTTGTCAAGATATATTTTAGGATTTTCAGAAGGTTTTACAGCAACTCCGATCTTGGCCATATCTCCATAGGGAGAGATCCAGAGAAAGAATCCTTTAGAATACTCTAATCCAAGATAAACTTCAACGCATTCATTATCGAGAAGTTCTAATCCTGTAACCTCGTATTGAAGGGATACTAAATAAGGGTTTATTCTAAGACCTAATTTTTTAGCAAATTGTCTTTTGGCTCCTTCAGCGTTAATTATTACTCTTGTTTCAATCTCTTTTCTTTTACCTTTTTCTTCTACAATTAATTTTGTCTTATTATTTTCTTTTTCAATTCCAATAGCTTTTGCTGACATTAAAAAGGTACAGCCATTTTTTTCAGCCATTTTTGCAAGCATTATATCAAAAAGAGATCGATCAAGAATATAAGAATCAGGATTTGCTTTTTTTAACTTTATAAAATTTCCATTAGGAAAGAAGAAATAGCCACCTTTTAAATTGCTTCTTATAGGTTCGTGAGGAAGAGGAAATTCTTCAAAAGCATGTACACTTAATTTTCCTAAACAATGCAGAGGTTCACCTATCTTGTTATGTTCTTCTACTATAAGGGTTTTTAGATTATGATTTCCTGCTAAATACCCTGCAAAGCTTCCTACAGGTCCTCCACCAATAATTACCAGGTCCCAAATCATATAGTTATTTTCTCTTTTTCTTTCTCTTTATATTCCTCCCATGCTCTTATGAGTCTTTTGACGCCTTCTTCGACTTTATCTACCGGAACTTGAGAGAAAGATATTCGCGCAGTGTTTTTTCCCTCTTGAGATACAAAAAACTCTTCCCCAGGAACAAAACTTGTTTTGTTATTTAATGCATACTCTGCAAGTTTATATGCATCCACCCATTCTGGAAAAGTTAAGAAAAAGAAAAAGCCTCCCTGAGGATAGTTCCATTTGGCAATAGTCTTAAATGTATTCTCTAAAGCTGTTTTCAATGCATCTCTTTTTTCTTTATATGATTTTCTAAGTTTTTCCACATGTTTTTCAAGAAAGCCTAATCTCCAATATTGATATATCATTTTTTGATTTAAAGTACCAGAACAAAGGTCAGAGGCTTCTTTCAATCTTATAAGAGCATTAATTACTTCTCTATTAGCAATGATGAATCCTGTTCTAAGTCCTGGAGATAAGATTTTTGAAAAGCTTCCTATAGTAATGATTTTCTCACTCTTTGAAATAGTAATAAGGGGAGGAAGAGTATTAGTATCATATGAGAGCAAACTATATGCCAAGTCTTCTACTACAAAGAAGTCATATTTTTCAGAAAGCTCTAAGATTTTTTTCCTTCTTTCTATGACAAGGCATGTACCAGCAGGATTAGAAAAATCGGGAACTATGTAAAGTACTTTTACCCTTTCATCTAAGTTTCTCAGTACATCTTCTAAGTAGTCTGTATTGATACCATATTCATCTTGAGGAATTCCTATAAGTCTACTGGTAAACATGCTCCATGCCTGTATAGTACCAAGGTATCCTGGTTCTTCTATTAATGCAATATCATCTTCATCAAGGAATAATTTTCCAAGTAAATCTAAGGCCTGCTGAGATCCTTCTGTTAAGATTATATTTTCAGGATTTATGGTCAAACCCCATTTGCTGAAAAATTGCTCTCCAATTAACCCTCTTAGTTTCAAATCCCCCATAGTTGAAGAATATTGGAAAGCACAGTTTCCTTCAGTTCTCAGTACTTCTTCATAAGCATATTTTAATTCTTCCACTGGGAAGAGATTGTTGTCTGGGAGACCCCCTGCAAAAGAAATAGTTTCAGGATCCTGGGCTAATACAAATTTAGACATAGCATCAGAGGTTCTTTGGGAGATTCTTTTTGAAAATTTTCTATATCCCATTTTCCCACTCTCCTTAACTTTTTCACAAAAATTAGCATAATTATTCCATTAAGTCAAGATTTATCTAAAAATTTTTTAACATAATCTTTTCACTTTTACTTTATCTTTTAAAATAAATATTTCCTTAATTTGTTGCTTATCTATTATCTCTGGATATTTTGTTTTTACATATCCTGAGGCACAAGCTAATTTTATTGCCTCAAAGGGATCTTGATAATTTTTGAGACCAAAGATAAATCCTGCTAAGAATGAGTCTCCTGTTCCCCATTGGATACCATCGTTAGGAGGCAGTGTGGCCTTATATATACCCTCTTCTATTCCAATCAAGGCTCCTTTTTTCCTAAGAGAGATAAGGGGATATTTTATATTGAAACTTCTGAGATAACGAATTGCATAAATATAATCATTTTTATTTTTTAATTTTTTGCTTAATAAATTTTCCATTTCTTCTTTATTTGGTTTTACAATATCTGGTGATTCTTTTAGAGCTTCTTTTAGTACGTTATCTCTTGCATCTAATACTCTAAGTATTTTGGGATTTTTAATCTCCTTTAACATTAAAGCATAAATTTCTATGGGAGTTTCTGGAGGAATACTTCCTGAAATTATTACTATTTTAGCGTTTTCTAGATTTTCTTTGAAGATTTTAAAAAAACTATTCCATTCCTCTTCGTTTATCTTGTCTCCAGATCCATTTAAAACAGTGAATTCTTTCTTCTTATCTTCCTTTATTCCTATGGCAAATCTCGTTTTACCTTTGATCTCCACAAGTTCATAATCAATGTTTCTCTTTTTAAGTTCTTCTTTTAAGATTATTCCCGTTGATCCTCCGCAAAAACCAATTACTTTAACTTCTTCTCCAAAAGCCTTTAAAGTTTTTGCCACATTTATTCCCTTTCCGCCTGGAACAATTTCTTCCTTATAAGATCTGTTTACCTTACTTTTGTGAAAGCCTTTTGTGTAGAATATTACATCTAAACTGGGATTTATATTGACTATCAATATCATTTTTCGTCTCCTTATTTGATTTTAGTTTTAAATATATTATACTTTTAACTATGAAAAAAGACTTTACTGATTTGTTAAGAAAAGCAGATGACCTTAAACAAAGAGGTAAACTTTATAAAGCTATAGCTCTCTATGAAGAGATTTTGTCAGCAATTGATGATAACGAACTCTTGGAATGGCTTAGGATAACCCTTGCAGATCTTTATTTCTGGGTGAAAGAGTTTGATAAAGCAAAAAACTTAGTAATGGATAATATTAATCAGAATCCTCAAGAAGCCTTTAACTATTACTTTATGGGGTTTCTTTTAATAGGAGAAGGTAAATTTTGTGAGGCTAAAGAATACTTTAATATGGCTTGTGAAATTGAACCTGAGAATCCTGAGTATTTAAGAGGATTGGGATTAGTTGAATTTTTATTAGACAATTTTGATACTGCTGAGAATATTTTAAGAGAGGTTTTGAAAAGAGATCCTGAAAATAGTGCTGCAAGAGATAATCTTATTGAGTTATTGATAAGAATTGGGAAAGTAGAAGAAGCAGAAAAAGAAATCTCCGAATTTAGGAGAAAGGATCCAAAGGATTGGCAAATTTTATATAGGGTTCAAGAATTGAGAAATAAGAAAGAGGAAATAAAAAAAGGAGGAAGCTCATAAAGCTTCCTCCACCTTTGAGGTATCTTTAAATAGATATTTATCAATTTCACTTCCATCAAGAGTTTCCTTTTCCATAAGGATTTTGGAAAGCTCTCTTAATGTGTCTTCATGATTTTTAAGTAAATCAAGGGCTTTATTGTACGTTTTATCTATTATGCTTTTTATCTCTTCATCAATAATCTTTGCTGTATCTTCAGAGTAGTTTTTGATTTGCATCAAATCTTTTCCTAAGAATATTTCTGAGTGGTTTTCTCCTAAGGAAAGGTTTCTTAATTTTTCACTCATTCCATATTCACAAACCATTTTTCTTGCAAGTTCGGTGGCTCTTCTTAAATCATCGGCAGCACCAGAAGTGGGTTGTCCGAAGATTAATTCTTCAGCAGCTCTTCCCCCAAGAAGTACTGTAATTTCTGCCTCTAATTCTTTTTTAGTTAGTAAGTATCTATCTTCCTCTGGTAGTTGAAGAGTATATCCTAAGGCAAGTCCTCTTGGAATAATAGTGACTTTATGGACAGGAGTGGCATCAGGAGTTAATTTTGCAACTAAAGCATGTCCTAATTCATGAAAAGCTACAAGTTCTTTTTCTTGAGGTCTCAAGAGCCTATTTTTCTTCTCCGGTCCTGCAATGACTTTTTCAATGGCTTCCTCAAATTCTTCCATATTGATTTCTCGCTTGTTTTTTCTCGCAGCTAAAATGGCTGCTTCATTTACTAAATTAGCAAGATCTGCTCCTACAAAACCAGGAGTACTTTTAGCAATTATATCAATGTTTACATCTTTCCCTGTAGGCTTTCCTCTTAAATGTACTTCTAATATCTTCTTTCTGCCCTCAAAGTCAGGTCTATCTACTATCACCCTTCGGTCAAAACGCCCTGGTCTTAATAGAGCGGGATCTAATATGTCAGGTCTATTTGTGGCTGCAAGTACTATAACATTAGTGTTTTCATCAAAGCCATCCATTTCTACAAGAAGTTGGTTCAATGTCTGTTCTCTCTCATCATGGCCTCCACCAAGTCCGGCCCCTCTATGTCTTCCCACAGCATCTAATTCATCAATAAAGATTATTGAAGGGCTTAATTTTTTGGCTTGAGTAAATAAATCTCTTACCCTTGCAGCTCCCACTCCAACAAACATCTCTACGAACTCTGAGCCACTTATGGAGAAGAATGGCACATTAGCCTCTCCGGCAACAGCCCTTGCAAGTAAAGTTTTTCCTGTTCCAGGAGGTCCTACGAGTAGTATTCCTCTTGGTATTCTTGCTCCTAATTGTCTATATTTTTGAGGAAACTTAAGAAAGTCAACCACTTCTTTAAGCTCTTGCTTAGCTTCGTCAGCTCCAGCCACATCTGCGAAAGTTACTTTTGGCCTGTTATCAAGAAATAGTCTTGCTCTGCTTCTTCCAAAGGAAAAAGCTTGGTTATTGCTACCTTGAACCTGCCTAAACATCATCCAGAAGAAGAATATAAGGATAAGGTAAGGTGCAAACCCCAAAAGAAAACTTATCCAAAAAGAAGTAGTCTCTGGTGGTCTAACTTCAACTTCCACGTCATTTTTTACAAGGATAGGTATAAGATTGGGATCTTGACTTGGAATATAAACCTTAAACTTGGTCCCATCTCTAAAAAGACCTGTAGCATCGTTTTCTCCTATCTCCACTTTATAAACTTCCTTGTTTTCAACATATTTCAGAAATTCTGAGTAAGAGATCTGTTTTTCCTTATTGTTAAGATTAAGAGAATTTGGATTTATAAAAGTATATATTAAAAATATAATTAGAAAAACTATTATAATTCTTTGTATCAGACTTTTCCAGTTCAATTATTTAGCCCTCCTTCTTTAGACTCAAATGTAGTATTGTTTTTGTATCATTAGTAATTTTAGCAATATCGGATCTTATTATTCCTGGAATCCATAATATTTCATCTTTATAGAGTACCAAGGGAACAACTGTTCTTTTCCATCTTGGAATTTTTTTGTCCACAAAGACGTCTTGTACTTTTTTACTCTTTCCGCCAAGCCCAAAAGGTTTTATTTTATCTCCTTCTTTCCAGTTTCTAACTATCAACTCCTTAGCTTTTATTTTATCATAGTCAAAATATGCCTGCCATAAGTCGTTAAAATTAAATTCAGTTTTTTTATTTTCCAACAATTTTGCTTCTATAACCTCCCCTGTTGGGAGATTAATCTTTCCAGGTATGGGAAGTATCAGTAAAAACTCATTCCTCTCTTTTTTGTAAACATATATTTTTTTATTGTAGATATAGATTTCAACATTTCCTATATTTATAGTTTTTCCCTCTTTTATCTCGGACACTTCTTTAAGAATATAAAATATTCCTTCGTTAGATAATTCTTCATTAAAATCTTTAAATACCTCTTTTAAAACTCTAATCTTTATAGCATCATGCATAGTATTCCAATCTTCTCTTTCTATCTCTATCATAGTATTAGATCCTTTTAACTTATTGAAATATTCCAGAGAGATGTTTTTTAGAAAATCATTTTCAATGTAAAGTATTTTGCTTTGAGAAATAACACTTTGAGGAAATTGCTGTATGGTCTCTTTCAAGAAGGGAACTATTTGAAGTCTGATTCTATTTCTTAAGGTTATAGGTAGAAGATTTGTGAAATCATCAATGTATTTTAAGCTCTTCCTTTCGCAGTATTCAATGACTTCACTTTTGGAAAGAATAATAATAGGTCTTATAAATTTATCCCTTTTTACAGGTATTCCACACAATCCTTCCATTCCATAGCCTTTAAAGAAATTCATAATAATGGTTTCTATCTGATCATCTAAAGTATGACCCAAAGCAATTTTATTAAAGTTAAGCTCTTCCGAAAATTTTATAAGCGCTTTATATCTTTCATCCCTTAGGGTTTTCTCAGTAAAGTCTTTTGGATAAATATCAAGAAAAGAATAAGGGATATTTCTTGAGGTTGCATAATCTTTTATTAGTTCTTTCTCTTTATAAGTATTTTTGCGAACATGATGATCTATGTATACAATATGTAATTTTAAACCAAGAATAGGAGATAAATTATATAAAATTTCAGAGAGGGCTATAGAATCGCTCCCTCCAGACACACTTAAAATAATAGAGTCCCCCAAGGATATGAGGGACTCACTTCTTGTAAAATTTAAGACTTTTTTTTCAATGTAATCTAAACTGTTTATGTCTTTAATCACTTTTTATTGGTGGCGGTGCAGGGATTCGAACCCTGGACACCACGGTTATGAACCGTGTGCTCTAACCGCTGAGCTACACCGCCAAATTTTCTCTTCAAACTGAATTATAATAAAAATTTTTGTTTTAGACAATACTTTACGAACAATAAAACTTATGATAAACTTTTAAACCAAGAGAGGTTTAGGAATTACCGCCGGAGTGGCGGAATGGCAGACGCACTGGACTTAAAATCCAGTGGGGAGCAATCCCCGTGCCGGTTCGAGTCCGGCCTCCGGCACCATTCAAACCCCTCTTAAATATTTAAGTAAAAGAGGTGTTAAGTAATGCCAGACAAAGATTACGAAGAAGATATAATTGTTTTAGAAGGGGAGGATGGAAATACTTACGAGTATGTGGTAAGGGATTTTGTGGAAGTGGACGATAAAACTTATGTTCTTCTCACACCTAAGGATTCCGAGGATATGGAAGAAGTGTATATATTTCGCTGCAGGCTTGCAGAGAAAGATGGCGAATTATATATAGAGGCTCTTGAAGAAATAGAAGATGATGACGAATATGAAAGAGTTATTGAAGCACTTGAGGAAGAGGAAGAGTGGGAAGACGAGGATTGGGAAGAGGAAGAATTGGAAGAGGAAGAAGATTGGGAAGAAGATCAATAATTTTTCTTTATATTTCCTACTAATTTTCTCTCTCATAGTTTTTATAGGCTTTTTAGTATATTTATATCTATCTTCGCCTAAAAGTAAAATAGAGAGGGAGATAGAAGTATATATTCCGGAAGGTTCTTCTGCATATAAAGTTGCAGACATTCTTTTGGATAATAGTTTGATAAAGTCTAAAGAAGTATTTATAGCAACTCTTAAATTAATGGGGAAAGATAAAGGGCTTAAGAGTGGATATTACATATTATCTCCCTCATTTTCTATGTTTGATATAATTGATATACTTACCCAGGGGAAGGGGTTAAGAGTAAAAATAACAATTCCTGAAGGTAGCAGTCTAAAAGATATGGCTCATTTATTTTCAGAAAAGTTAGCTCTTTCTAAAGAAAAGTTTATAACTTTATGCAAAGATGAAAATTTTATTGACAGTGTAATGAAGGATTATAAAAATTATTTTAGCTCATATAAATCTTTAAAAACCTTAGAGGGATATTTGTATCCTTCAACTTACTATTTCAACAAAGGAATAAAAGAAGAAGACATAATAAAATTCCTTATAAAAGAGTTTTTTAATCAGATAAATGTTCATATACCTGAATACAAAGAGAGGTTGAAGAGTTTGAATTTATCTTTCAATGATTGGATTATTCTTGCATCAATCGTAGAGAAGGAGGCTAAAGTTGATCAGGAGAGACCTCTTATTGCAGGTGTATTTTTAAATCGTTTAAAGAAAGGATATAAACTTCAGTCTTGCGCAACAGTAGAGTATGTTTATGATTTTAAAAAGTCGGTGCTTTTATATAAAGATTTAGAGATTGATTCTCCTTATAATACCTACATATATTATGGTCTTCCACCATCTCCTATTTGTTCTCCATCTTTAAATTCTTTGAAGGCAGTGCTCTATCCTCAAGGGGATTATCTTTTCTTTGTGGCAAAAGGAGATGGGACTCATATCTTTACCAAAACTTATGAAGAACATTTAAAAGCTCAGGAATTTAAAAAATGAGACTTCCTATGTTGGATATATTAAAACCTAAAAGATTTGTTGACTCCATATTTGATATCAATTTCGAAGATTTATATAAAAGGGGCTATAGAGGTATAATTTTTGATCTTGACAATACTATAGTTCCATGGGATGGTAATGAACTCGATCCTAAAACTAAGGATCTAATTGATCATATTAAAAATATAGGTTTTAAAGTGGTTATTTTGTCAAATAACTGGTCTCATAGAAGGGTAAAATATTTTTCAAAAATTATGAAACTACCTGCTTTAGGCTCTGCTTTCAAGCCGAGAGTTAGATCTTTTAAAAAAGCCATGAAGTTGATGGATACAGAACCTGAGACCACTTTAGTTATTGGTGATAGAATATTAACAGATATATTTGGAGGTAACAAAATTGGAATGTATACTATATTAGTAGCACCTATTAATAAAAACGAGATGTGGATAAAAAAGTGGACAGTAAGGAAATTAGAAAATTGGCTCTTAGATTTATGGATTAGAAGAGGAGAAATTACTAAGGGGGAATGAAATGGATTCTATTAATGTTAACGAAAGATTAATAGAGATTTTAAAAAGTAGAAATCTTATTCCTTCAGGAATATTGGATAATATTCTTTCTAATTTGAAGGGGAAGGATTTTCAGGAGGTTTTATTAGAAGAGGGTTTAATCTCTAAGGAAAAGTTAACAGATCTACTTTCTGAAATATTAGGTTGGAAAGTACTTACAGGTAAGGAATTTAAACCTGATGAAAAGGCGGTTAAAAGTATCCCTCCGTTTTTAATTAAATTTCATAATTTTGTTCCCCTTAAAATTGAAGAAAAAACCATGAAAGTTGGTTTCTTTCCTCCCGTAAAGCCTACTGCAATTGAGGATATCAGGCTCCTAACTGGTTATGATGTAGAACCCTATTTATTAAAGATCACTTTAGAAGAAAATGAAAATTTAACGTCTTTAGATCTTTTATCTACGAATAGCAATATGGAGACTAAGACTGAAAGTAAAAATAGTGAAGGTGAGGGGTTGGTAAAAGGTATTGAGATAGGTAATTGGGATGAGTCTGAGCTAAATAAAATAATTGAAGAATTAACCCCTGAAGGAGGTATTTTTGAGGAAGGCTCAAGTAGTTCTTTAGTAAATAATGAAGAGGTTATGGAAACTAAACAGGAAGAGCCTATACCAACTATAGAGGTGAAAGAAGAATCAATTTCAGAAGTGCTATCTCAAATAGAGGGGGTTGAAATTTTAGAAGAGGGAAAGATAGAAGAAACAGAGGAAAAAGGTTTGAGAGTTGAAAGGGTGGAAGAGAAAGAAACAAAGAAAGAGGAGATTTCTAAAAAGACTGAGAAAGATTTAGCGGATAAGATTATTGAAAGTATTAGGAGTAGCTTATCCTCTACTGAAAAGAAAGGAATGGATGATAAAAAACTTATGAAGTCTCCTATAAGAAGGGTAGGAAGAAGAAAATTATTAGGAGAGGTTTTACTGGAAAAGAATCTTATAACAAAAGAACAGCTTGATGAGGCATTAGCTCTTTCTTCTAAGAAAGGTATAAGGCTTGGAGAAGCTTTGTTAGAATTGAAACTCCTTGATGATGTTCAACTTGCTAAGATTTTAAGCGAGCAATTTGATATTCCTTTTAAATCTTTAAGGGAAGTAAGAATTGATCATGACCTTGCCCGGTTACTTTCTCCTCAAAAGGCAAGGGAAAATTTGATTCTTCCCTTGTATAGAGAGAATGGGAGAATTATAGTAGGAATTGTGGATCCAAGCAATATTTTTGCCCTAGACGATTTACGTATGGTTACAAAGAGTGAGGTTTTTCCTGTTATAGTGCCAAGAAATGAGCTTGTAGAAGCTATAAACCAGATATGGGGCAGTGAAGAGGTGGAAAAAGTTTTAGAAGAAATAATTGTTCAAAAAGAGGAGGAAGAAAATCAGTATCAAGAAGTTTCTCTTGAGGAAATATCATCTCAAGAGGGTCCTATTGCAAAATTGGTAAATAGTATTCTTGTGGATGCTGTAAGGAGAGGAGCCAGTGATATACATATCGAGCCTACAGAAAAGAATGTGAGAGTAAGATTCAGAATTGATGGTGTTCTTCATGAAATAATGTTTATTCAGAAAAGATACCAAGCAGCTATAGTTTCAAGAATTAAGATCATGAGTGATATGGATATATCTGAAAGAAGAATACCTCAAGATGGAAGGATAAAAGCAAATATTAGAGGAGAGGTGTATGATTTTCGTGTATCCACGCTTCCTGGGGTTTTTGGAGAAAAAGTAGTGCTGAGAATCCTTGGAAGAGGTTCTATTTCTTTGACTCTTGAGAGCTTAGGATTTTCTGAACATAATTATGAAAGATATTTGAAGATGTTAAAAACACCTTATGGAATAATATTAGTAACTGGACCTACAGGAAGTGGTAAGTCAACCACCCTTTATGCATCTTTAAATATGATAAATTCTCCTGATATAAACATAATTACGGTAGAAGATCCAGTGGAATATCAGCTTCCTGGAATTCATCAAGTACAAGTAAATCCCAAAGCAGGACTTACTTTTGCTTCAGCTTTAAGATCCATATTAAGACAAGACCCTGATGTGGTGCTTGTAGGTGAGATCCGTGATGAGGAGACTGCAAGAATTGCTATTCAAGCTGCATTAACAGGTCACTTGGTACTTTCAACCTTACACACTAACGATGCTCCTTCTGCTGTAACAAGATTGATAGATATGGGAATTGAACCTTTCTTAATTAGTTCTTCGCTTCTTGGAGCTGTTGCTCAAAGACTTGTAAGGACTATATGTCCAAACTGTAAAGCTCCCTATGAACCTACAAAAGAAGAGATAGAAGCCATAAAAGCTACCTTAGGAGATGTTGACCTTTCTAACATAACCTTTTATAAGGGTAAAGGGTGTCCTAAATGTAATGGAAAAGGCTATAAAGGAAGGACCGCTATTCATGAGATTATGTTGATGAATGATGAGATAAGAGAGTTGGTTTTGAAAAAAGCGTCAAGAGAAACTATAAAAGAGGTTGCAAGAAAATATGGTATGGTGACGTTGAGAGAGGATGGTATGCAAAAGGTTCTAAAGGGTATTACCACTGTTGAAGAGGTAATGAGAGTTACTGCTGCAGATTAAAGGGGGTAGAAAATATAATGAGAGATGATCTTTCCATAATTGAAATTCTTCAAAACGCTCTTCAAAAAGAGGCTTCCGACGTACATATAACTTCTGGAGTTCCTCCAGTTTTCCGTATAAAAGGACATTTAATACCTCAAACCCAATATCCTGTTTTAACTCCTCAGCTAACTTATAGACTTGTCTTTAGCCTTTTGACCGAAGAGCAAAAACAAAAATTACAAGAAAATAAGGAATTAGATTTTTCAGTGGGAATTAGTGGGGAGGGAAGATTTAGAGTAAATGCTTTTTGGCAAAGAGGAAGTCTTGCTGCTGTATTCAGATTGATACCTTGGAAAATTCCAACTATAGAAGAGCTGAGACTTCCTCTTGTTTTAAAAGATTTAGCTGCTCTCCCAAGGGGATTAATCCTTGTTACTGGCCCTACAGGAAGTGGTAAGTCCACAACCCTCGCTTCTATGATTGATTATATAAACTCAAACTTCAGCAGACATATTATTACCATTGAAGATCCGATTGAATACTTGCATACCCATAAAAAATCTATTGTCAATCAGAGAGAAGTAGGAAGTGATACTTATTCCTTTGCGAATGCTTTGAGATCTGCATTAAGAGAGGATCCTGATGTGATTCTTGTGGGTGAGATGAGAGATTTAGAAACTACAGCTATAGCCATAACTGCAGCAGAGACAGGACATTTGGTTATGGCAACTCTACACACTGTGGATGCGGTCCAAAGTATAGAAAGAATAGTAGACCAATTTCCTGCCCATCAACAGCAACAAATAAGGCTTCAACTTTCAGGAGTCATACAAGGTATTATATCTCAACAGCTTTTACCAAGAAGAGATGGTACAGGAAGAATTGTTGCCACAGAGATTTTAATTGGAATTCCAGCGGTAAGGAGCCTCATAAGAGAAGGCAAGACTCCCCAAATATATAGTGTGATTCAAACGGGTGGAAGATATGGAATGCAGACTATGGATCAAAGTCTTGCAGATCTTGTGAAAAAGGGACTTATCTCTCAAGAAGTAGCCTTTGAAAGAGCGGTAAATAGGGAAGAATTGATACGTCTTTTGGGGGGAGAAGTGAGGAGGTGAGGGGATAGATGGCAAAGGTTTATGTTTATCAGGCACGAAATATGAAAGGAGAGCTTATCACGGGAGAGTATGAAGCTGAAAATATAAGAGAAGTAGCTATAAGGTTAAGGGGAATGAATTTGTATCCTGTAAGAATAGAGGAAAAAAGAACGCCGTCTTCTTTTTTCAGTTTGACATTAGCACCTAAAAAGGAGAAGGTTGGTAAGGTAAAATTAACAGACCTTACAGTATTTACCAGACAGTTTGCCACGATGATTAATGCAGGACTTTCTCTTTCTACCTGTCTTAATATTCTTTCTGAACAGAGTGAAAGCAAGGCATTAAGGCAAATTTTAAAAGAAATTCAAAGAATGGTAGACGAAGGAAGTTCCCTTTCTGAAGCTTTTGCAAAATTTCCTAATGTGTTTTCTCCTTTATATATTAATATGGTAAAGGCAGCAGAGTCTGCTGGAACCCTTGATGAAACTTTGGAGAGACTTGCTGTAACCCTGGAAAAGCAACAGGAATTAAGGAGAAAAATAAAATCAGCTATGACCTATCCAGTTATAGTACTTATTATTGCAATTGGGGCTGGATTTGGTATGTTGACCTTTCTTGTTCCTATCTTTGCAGGCATGTTTGAGAGTATGGGAGCCCAATTGCCATTGCCTACTTTAGTACTTCTCAAGATGAGTAAATTTATAACCAGTAATATACTTTTAATCCTCCTTGGAACAATAATTTTGATACTTGGAGCTATAAGAGCTTGGAAAAATCCTAAGATAAAAGATAAGATAGATGAAATACTCTTGAAAATTCCAGTTTTTGGAGGATTAATCCAAAAAACTTCTGTGGTGAATTTTGCAACTACCCTTGCTGCACAGGTAAGAACTGGAGTACCCATACTTCAGGCTCTTCAACTTGCTGGTCAGACCGCAGGAAATAGTGTATTCAGAAAAGCCATAGACTTAACAAGGCAGAGAGTAAGAGAAGGAGAAAGAATTGCTCCTGTGTTAAAGGAGACAAAAGTATTCCCTCCCATGGTGGTACATATGATATCCATTGGAGAAGAATCAGGTTCCTTGGAGCAAATGCTAAACAAAATTGCAGAGTTCTATGAAGGAGAAGTTGCAGCAGCAGTTGAAAGTTTGACCTCTCTTATTGAACCTTTGATGATGGTATTTGTAGGTGGTATAGTTGGTGGGATGTTAATTGCATTATATCTTCCTATTTTTACCATGTTCCAGTACATAAAATGATAAGGCCTGCTTTAGACCTTTGGTTGAAATATAAAGAGACAGGAGATAAAAAATTTCTTGAGGAGCTTCTTAATGTTTTTGATGATTTAATACACTACTGGGCTTCAAAATTTACTTCTTATGGAGAACCTCTGGAAGATTTGATACAAATTGGATATTTGGGATTTTTAAAAGCTATTGAGAATTATGATCCTAAAAAAGGAGAACTTTCTACATACATCTCTCACTATGTATTAGGAGAGATAAGACATCATTTGAGGGATAAGATAGATAAAATAAAAATTCCAAGAAGTGTAAAGATCTTAATAAATAAAATGGATAATTTTATAAAAGAAGTATGGGAAAAGGAAAATAGATCACCCTCTTGTGAGGAGATTGCAAAGCATTTAAATATTACTGTGGAATCAGTAGATGAACTTTTTAAAATTAAAGAAGCTATGATGACAGTGTCTATTGAGGATTTAGAGATTGAGGTGGATAGGATAAGAACTGAGAGATTAGAATCTTTTAAACTTCCTATTGAGGAGAAGATTGCTTTAGAACAGGCAATATCAAAGCTTCCCGAAATACAGAAAAAAATAATTGAATATATTTTCTACCAAGATCTAACCCAAACTGAGGTTGCTAAAATATTGAAAATTTCTCAAACTCAAGTCTCAAGGCTTTTGAAAAGTGCCTTAGAGAAATTGAGAGAGATGCTTTAGTTGGCTTTAATATTCTAAATGAATGATTTTTATTTAAGAAGGGTATAATATAAATCAAAAAGGAAAATAAATTGTGGGGGAAGGAGGACTGAAAGATGAGGAGAGAGAAAGGTTTCACGCTCATTGAGTTGATGGTGGTTATTGTGATCA
>ERZ1669248.262-NODE-262-length-28642-cov-65.196278_pt1 | contig 28642 bp, 29 predicted proteins | sample MGYA00579296_ERZ1669248 | MGnify/ENA primary metagenome ERZ1669248 (study PRJEB41166, sample SAMN08046057) | hot springs metagenome | biome: hot spring; feature: neutral hot spring; material: thermophilic sediment; isolation source: thermophilic sediment from...
ATCCAAAGTTTTCTTTTCACATAAAAGATTCCTACTTCTTGGGTCTTCTTTCTAGCAAGGTTTTTATAATATTCTCCATAGGGTTTTTCACGCCACCCTCCATAGGTAATAATCAATAAAAGCCTCTTAAAATAAACCCTATTTATAAAATAACTTACAGGTGGGCAATTAAAGGTCCACTTCGGAAAAACAAGGATTCCCTCTTGAGTTTGAGGTGATTCAAACTCTGCCCTTATTTCAAGTCCTGGTATAAAAGAAAAAAATAACCATACCCCATAGGGGAAATGATAACTTTTGATTTCTTTAGGTGTAAGCTTAAGTTTTGAGGAGAGAGCTAAGGCTATTTCTTTTGATATGCCTGTGTAAGAAAAATAATATAGCTCCACGAATTTAATTTACAAAGTTAAAAAAATTAAAAAGGGGGCTTTTGCCCCCTGAAAAAATTTGCAGGATTTTAAAAGTTATTTCTTATAAACTTCGTAGACTTTACCAGCAAGTTCAATTCCAGGTTTTAGAGTAGCTTTACCAGGTTCCCATTTGGCTGGACAAACCTCTTTTCCACCAGTAGCTCTTACATGCTGGAAGGCTTTAAGTTTTCTCAATAACTCATCAGCATTTCTTCCTACAGGAGCATTATTTATCTCCATAGACTGAATTACTCCATCAGGGTCAATTATCACAGTACCTCTCAAATCTAATCCAAGATGCTCATCATAAACTCCATAAAGTTGACCTATTTTTCCAGCTAAATCAGAAGCAAGAGGAAAGGGAACTCCACCCTCAATCATTTTAGAAAGTTCAACTTCTTGCCATACCTTGTGGACAAATACTGTATCAATACTAATTCCAATAACCTCAGTATTTAAGTTTTTAAACTCATTATATTTTTCTGCAACATCTACAAGTTCTGTAGGGCATACAAAAGTAAAATCAGCAGGATAAAAGAATAAAATGACCCATTTTCCTTTGTAATCGGAGAGTCTAATTTTTTTGATCTCACCATTAGGAAAATAAGCATCAGTTTCAAAATCAGGAGCTAATCCCCCAACTTTTGTGCACATCCTCTCACCTCCCTTAAAATTTTTTTTATTTTTAAATTAATCTAAAAATTGAAATTGTCAAGTGAGTTTTTTATAAATTTGGGTAAATTTTCTATAATCTTCTGGGGTATCGATGTCAAAAAGAGTTGGTAAAAGATGGATTTTATCCTTAGAAATTCTTTTAAGAGTTTCTTCAAAGAGTTTTGAAGTTTCAAAGGGTAAGTTATCAAAGATAATAGAAAGCTTTTTTTTCATATTATCATTGAAGCCAATTAAAACATATCCTCCATCTCTTGAGGGACCAATAACCAAAGGATATTCTTCAAGCATTGCAAAGGCTTCATCTAAGTAAGCGTCATCAATAAAGGGACAATCGGCACCAATTATTACTATAACTTTAAAACCTATGCTAAAGAGAAAGTCTCCTGCCCTTTTTAGTCTTTCGCCAAGACCCTCTCCTTCTTGGTTAATAAACCTCCACTTTAGTGAAAAGTCAAAAAATTCTTTAATTTTTTCAATTTTTTCTCCAGCATAAAAGGCAAAGAGTCTTACATTTGAGGTTTTAGAAAATTTTTCGCAAGTTTTAACGGTTTTTAACAAGAGATCCTCATAAATACTGAGAGCCATCTCCTCTCCAAGCTCTTTGGCAAGTCTGCTCTTAACCTTTTTTCTCTCTGGAATTTTAAAAAAAAGAACAAGAGCCTTTAAATCTTCCATTTTTTAGAAAGATGTTTTAACAAAAGGGTGAGTCCTAATAAAAAAGCAAGGACAAGGATAAGAGGTTTTATCTCACCGTGTAGAAAAATGTTTTTAAGGGAATAACCGAGGCCTGTGTAAGCAAAGCCAGCAGGTGCCATAAAAAGGTAAGTGCAAATTACATAGGTTTTGAGATCTATTGAGGTTAATCCAAAAAGATAATTTATCACTGGAAAGGGGAAAAGAGGAAAAAGCCTTGCAAAGGCTACAGCCTTCCAACCATGCTTTTTGGTGAGATCGTCAAAATACTTCCACTTTTCGTATCCCAGGCGTGCTTTGATAGTATCTTTTAAAAAATACCTCGCCAATTGGAAGGAAACCGTTGCTCCAAGAGTGGCACCAGTTAGGGCAATAATTCCTCCTAAAATAGGGCCCCATAAGAAACCTGCAACCATTGTTAGAGCAAGGCTTGAAATAAAGAAACTTGGAGCAATAGAATAAATTAATAAATATAAGGGGATAGAAAGGGGATGGCCTGAAAGCCTTTTTATAGTTGAAACTAAATAGTCTTCTCTAATTAGACCTTTCCATTGGAAATAAAAACTAAAGAATATAAGAAATAGAAAAATTATAAATAGGAAAGCTTTGGGTTTTAGAAATTTTAATTTAAGAGAAAATTTAAGGCGATTTACCCACTTTAAGCTTGATGAAATTTTGTCCGTAATAGGGATAACTCCATTTATGGTCTCAAAGAGATGCAAAGCCTTGATTTCTTTGTCAAGAAAGCGGTTTTTACAGCCAAAACAAAAAGTTACAATTGATTTATTTTTTGCTCGTCTAATTGTTCTCTCAAGAAAGGCCTCGGAGAGATTTTTATCTAAATAAGCTCCTCCTCCTGCCCCACAACATGAGGGATAACTCAAAACTTGAGAAAAATTATTTTTAAATTTTTCAAGAACTGTCTCTTTAAAATTAGGAGTTATAAAAGCAGGACATGGAAGGTGTAAAAAACTTTGAGAGGGTATATTTGTAAAGAGCTCCTTGGGTAGGACCTCCAAAAGATGTTTAATTTCTATTCCTTCACTATACTTTCTGAAAATTTTGTAACAATTAGTACAACCTACTATTACCTCATTTATGCCATAGTGAAAAAACTTATTATTTAATTCTCGCCAACCTCTTTTAACACTTTCAAGATCTCCAATTTGATACAATGGATCTAAACAACAATCTAGTACCAATCCTATTTTTTCTTTAGTTTTTTCATTTAAAATCTTTAGTATGTGGCTTATTAATTTAGGATAGGTACCCCAAAAACTGCAGCCTGGCCATAAGACTTTTTTGGCCTTTTCCCAATGGGAAAAGGGGAAGGAGTGAATTCTTTTGACAAAAGCTTGGCCTTTTTCTTGAAGAGTCTTCCCAAGAGCAGCTCCCTCACTTAAAAGGGTGATTTTTAGAGAATATAGAGCAGCTGCGGGATCAAGCCCCTCTTTACACAGCAGAGTGCAAGCAGAACAATTAGTGCAGTAAAAAATTTCTTCTTTCTTTTTAAGGATTAACTCTTTGGGAAGTCCGTATTTTTCAAGAAAAGGACAAACTCTTTGACAAAGGCCACACTCAGTACATTTATGTAAGAGCTCCAAAACAACCTGTTCCATACTGGGCTGTGCATCCATAACAGTGGTCTCCTACCTCGATAGGTTTATTCTCTAAAACCTCAAGGCCTAATTCAAGAAGTTCAAAAATATTTTTTGGATTTTTAATTTTTAGCTTGAGAGCTTGATTAAAGTCACAGTCATATAATGTTCCATCAGGGGCAATATTAATTAAATTTAAACACATAACTCTATCAAGAGTTGATGGATTAAAGTTAGCAAAGAGAAGTTTATAGTATTCTTCAAGCTTTCCTAACTTTTGAAGATATTTTTTAAAACGTCCTACAGGAAAGTTATTAATCACCAAAAGGTCTGTAAAAGTTATTTTCTTTTCTCCTAAACTTTCTTGATATAACCTTTTTAGTTCTTCTTCTCTTGGAACAAGGGATAGATCTGTGGGATTTACCATAAGGTAAAGAGGCAAAGTTTTTCCGTAACCTACCTCATTTAATTTTTTTAGAGCAGTAAGCGCGCTTTGGTAGTAGCCTCTTCCTCTGATAAAATCGGCCTTCTCTTCCTCAAGACTTGGGAAGGAACCAATAATTTTTACCTCTTCTTTAGCTAAAAATTCAATTAAATCTTCTCTCTTAAGAAGTGCTGTTAAGTTTGTTCTAAATAAAATCTCTTTGGTATAGGGTTTAACTTGCTCTATAAAAGTTTTAATTAAAGGGTGAAGTTCTGGAGAACCGCCTGTTATATCAAGTATTTTTTTAGGATTTCTTTTAATTAACTCCAGGACCCCAAAAAGAACCTTACTATCCATTAATTTTCCATTTGGGCCTGCAGAAAGATGACAATGTAAACAACTTGCATCACATTTATAACCCACATTAACTTGAAAAATTTCTATTGAACTTTTTTTAAGGGTTATCCCAAGTTCTTTTAATTTTTGAGCAAAAGGGATAAATTCTTGAGGGCTACAGCAGCAGGTAGCACTCTCGGTTTGGACCTCCCATTTCCCACCTTTAGTAACTTTAGGTGGACGATAAATAATTTTTCCTTCACAAGGAAATGGCTTGGGAGTGAGACTTCTGGCAGGCTCAATAAAAATAAAATGATCTTTAGCAAACCATTTCAAATTTTCAAAGGTTCTTTCGCAAACAGCTATCCTTTTTCCAAGTTCATAAACATGGCCCTCTGCATCCTCAACTCTGATAAAGGGGCCGGTATAGATAACAGCATGCCCTTTATCAAGACAAGCCCCTTTTTTACCTTTTACAGCTTCAATTGTTATTGAACGAAATTCTATACCGTCAATTACCTGCCAAGGCTCTTTTTCATACTTAAGGATCTTTACATTTAAGAAGCCTGCCTTTAAAAAGGCTTCAATAAATTTGTCCTCCCTCATCGCCCCTGAAATACAACCTGCCCAAAGTTCAGGATCTTTCTTTAACTTTTCGGGGACATCTTCATCAGAAACTATATCACTTATTACTGCCCTTCCTCCAGGCTTTAAAACTCTGTAAATTTCCTTAAAAAGCATCTCTTTGCTCTCATCACTTACAAGATTCAAAACACAGTTAGAAACTACCGTATCAATCGTATTGTCAGGAATAAGCGGTTCCTTTTCTTCAAGATTTTTAATAAACTCCTCAAATTTAAGGAAATCCTCAAAAGTTTTGATTGGATTTTCAAGAAGATATTTATCAACCTTTTCAAGATCAAGTTTCAAATTTTGAATGCGACCTTTCCGAAATTCTGTATTTAAATATCCAAGTTTTTGGGCTATATCTTGCTGATATTTTCGCGCAAGGGCAAGCATTTCATCATTAAAATCAACCCCAATTACCTTTCCTTTTGGCCCCACTATTTGGGCCATCATGTAACAGTGTTTTCCTGATCCTGACCCAAGATCAAGAACCACTTCTCCCTCTCTTACATATTGCGTGGGATCACCACAGCCATAGTCTTTTTCTAAGATTTCTTGAGGAATAATTTTAAGTAATTCAGGACGAGAATAAGAAACCGGGCAGCAAAGCTTTAAATCCTTTGACTTTGCTGCCCTTTTATAAGTTTCAAGAACTGCTCTTTCCACAGATATTACTTACCCTTTTCAAGAAGTTCTGGATAAGGCCAATTTGCCATACCACCCTTAAGAATGTAGAGTCTAGATTCAGGTACACCCTTTGATTTTAAATAATCATAGGTATTTTGAGCTCCGCTTCTTCCCCTTGGACAAACGATGACTACAGGGTCGGTCGATTTATTGATAATTGGAAGGGCTTTATCAATTCTTTTCTTTAATTCGTCATTATTGGCTGGAAAAGCATTAGTCTCAATAGAACCCTTAAAATGGTGCTTTACAAATTCATCATGTGGTTGAATATCCACGATAATTACCTTTTTTCCAGCTTCAAGCCACTGTTTGAGTACATCAGGTTCAAGCAAGTTGTAGGCAAATGAAGCTTTGATCAAAAAGAATACTACTAAAATCCCAAAAAGTGCAACTCTTAACAACCTTACCCCATCTCTTTTCATAGCTCCACCTCCTTTTTGAGTTTTTGTCTTCTAAATGGGAATATAATTTTAAACAGCAAGAATAAATTTTGTCAAATAGAAAATTTTTAAGAAATCATCTTTATTTATAGAAATTTTTTAAATAATTTGGGGAGAATCCTAATAAGAATAGCAGAATAATTAAATTATTTCTTAAACTTATTAAAAAGGGATAGAATGGAATTTTTGAATTAAATTTTCTTGAAGAGACAAGAATTTTTCCAGGAAGCCTAAAAGGAGGATAAAACCTCTTTAGTCTAAGCACTAAATCCAAATCTTCAAGAAAGGGATATTCTTTAAAACCACCTATTTTTTCATATAAAACCTTTTCAATAAAAAGGCCCTGATCACCATAAGGCAAGTTAAAAAGCCTTGCCCTAAGGTTGATAAGCCTCTCAAGAAGTTTAAGAGATAGACTTGATTTATCAAAACAGAGGTTTAAAAAGCCAGCTTTAATTCCCTTCTTATATAATTTCCGTAGATCTATTCTATCGAGAATTTTACAATCTGCATGCATAAAAAATAGGAGATTCCCTTTAGCTAGTTTCGCTCCTTTTTTTAATTGAATCCCCCTATTCTTTTCACTTTGAATAACTTTAGCACCATAGGCCTCAGCTTTTTCTCTGGTTCTATCGGTACTTCCTGCATCTACCACAATTACTTCGTCTGGATCTATCAATTCAAGAGATTTTAAAGCTTGATCGATGTAAAGTTCTTCATTAAAGGTAGGGATTATAACCGATAAGGTGACCCTCATAAGCTTTTTTCGGCAGAGATGACCACAAACCCTCCTTCACCAAAACCTTCTTTTACTGGTTCCAGAGAAAGAATTTCTTCTAAGGGTTTGAAAATAGTTTGTGTAAAAAGCACTGGCTGAAAGTGTGCTTTTTCAAGTAACTGACAAACCTCAGACACTGAGTAAAACTTAGCCTCCTTATAGAATACACTCTTATCTTTTTTAGCTAAGTATATCTTTCCAAGAAAACTTTCTTTATCCACAAATCCTATGACAACTCTACCTTTGGGTTTTAGAACCCTTCTTGCTTCCCAAAGGGCCTTTAGAGGATCATCAAGAAAACAAATAGTTACCACAAAGAGAATTAGATTAAAAACTTCATCCCTAAAGGGGAGAGCTTCAGCCACACCTTTTATAGTTTTTACTCCTCGCATTTTAGCCAATTTTAACATTTCTAAAGAGGGATCAAGTCCAAAGGTAATTTTTAAAGGATCTGCAAATCTTCCTGAGCCGACTCCTACCTCAAGAGAGTGCCCTTCAATCAGATGAGGTTTTATGGCCTCAATCTCTGAAAGATAAACAGGTCTATACTTTTCATACCAAAGCTCATACTCTTCACTATGTGCATCAAAAATTTTAGCCTTCATAAAGAGCACCTATTTTAAAAAGTTTTAATTAACATACCACAAAAATTTTAAAAATCTTCTACCTCTCTTGACAAATTTAAAAGCCAAAAATATTTTAAATTTAAAGTTAGTACTTACTAAAATTTGAAGTTGCGATGGGTGAAGATACTAGGGCACGAATTCTTAAGTCAGCTTTGAAACTTTTCTCAGAAAAAGGTTATCTTGGGGCCAAAACCAAAGAAATAGCCAAGGCTTCGGGAATATCTGAGGTAACCCTTTTCCGTTATTTTCCCAATAAGGAAAATCTTTTTATCAGTGTTCTTGAACAGTATTCATTTCTTCCAAAATTAAAAGAATTGGTTAAAGATTTATCAGATGGGCCTCTTGAAGAGTCACTAAAGACTCTTGCTAAAGCCTTTCTTCAGGTTTTAAGAGGTAAAAGAGACCTTATGAGAATAATGCTTTCTGAATTTACCAGATATCCAGAGATAATAAGAGACTCCTATCAAAAGACCATTGAAAAGATTATAGAAGAGCTTTCAGCTTATTTTAAAAATTTGCAGGATAAGGGGCTTTTAGAAACTTCAATTCCTTCAAGCTCTCTTGCAAGGGCCTTTCTTGGATTGTTTTTCTCTTACTTTTATGCCACTGAAATAAAGGGTTTTAACCTTAAGGGGCCAACTGAAGAAGAACTTATAAGTCAATATGTTAAGCTTTTTTTAGGTGGTGCTGCAAGTAAAAATCTAAAAAAACAATAAAATTACCTAAGTTTAAATAATGAGGGAAAATAATGAAGGAAAAAAAACAGCGGTTTAAAGTGTTTAAAAAAATTTTAGTTTTATTTCTTATTTTATATTTTTTGATCCTTTTCAATTGGTCTATTGAATTAACTTCTCCTGATGAAGGTAAAAATGGTTATGTCGTTTTAAATATGCTTAAAACCAAAGACTTTTTAGTGCCTTACTATAATTGTGAACCGCGATTGGAAAAACCTCCTATGCTTTATTGGTTTGGAGTTATAAATTCTTCAATCTTCGGGATAAATGAATTTTCTTTAAGGCTTGTTTCTGGAATTTCTGCCTTGGGAATATTAATTTTCATAGGATTGATAGCAAGAGAATTTTTTGAAAAGGATATAGCCTGGAAAAGCATTTTAATCTTTTTAACGTTTCCCCATGTTTGGATTGAAGCAAGAGCCTTCACCCCTGAAATGCTTTTAAATTTCTTTTCTATAGGAAGTATATATTTTTTTATAAAAAATAAGCCAACTTTAGGGTGGCTATTTTTTAGTTTTGCCTTTCTTACCAAAGGACCAGTAGGAATAATTTTACCCTTTACTGTACTCTTGTTTATAAGACTAACCCAAAGAGATTTTTCCATATTTAGTTTTTTAGGAATTTTTCTTTTTTTGCTTTTAAGTGGAGCTTGGTATATTTTTATGCTCTATAAATTCGGTTATTTCTATTTTTACAAATTCTTTTTCTATGAAAATCTCCTTAGATATACAGGGGAAAAAATTTTTCATCCTCAACCTTTCTATTACTACTTTCTTATTATTCTAATTACTTCTCTTTTTTATATACCAATCTATTTTAATTTTTTTTCTAAATTTAAATATTTATACATTCAGACTAAAAAAGATTTTAAAAATATTTTAAGCTCACCTATCACACCTTTTGTATTTTGGTTTTTATTTGTATTAATTTTTTATAGTATTCCTAAAAATAAACTTCACCATTATATACTTTTTGCTTACCCTCCTCTTTGTATTATTTTAGCTAATTTTGCTTCTGAACGGTATATTCAGAGAGTTATGCTATTTTCTGGAATAATATTACTAATACTTGTAATTTTTGGCTATCTTAATGAAAGAAATCGCTTCACTTACCAAGCTAAAAACTTTTTAAAAACCTACCAGGGAGAAATTTATTTTTACAAATATGAATTAACTACTCTTCCTTTTTATCTTGATAGATGTATTCCTAAAGTAAATAGATTACAAGATCTAAAACCAGGACTAATTATTACCAAAAAGAAATATGAAAATTTATTTAATAATTGTACTAATATATTATCTGCTTATGAATTCAATGAACATTTCATTCTATTGGAATGTAAATAAAATAAAATATTTTTAAAAAGTTTTGTAAAAAGACTTAATATTTTATAGGCAGAGTAAAATTTTTGGTCTCTGAATATGCCCTTTTAGTGTCCAGAAGGAGTATTTTCCCAGAATCACCCTTATTTCAGTCCATGAATTTCTTAGCCTTGAACCCTCTAGTTTGATAGAAGTAAATACATGATATTGGAATTTGGGGAGCCGTTTTTTAAATGAACTTGAAATCATTAAGGCTAAACTTTACTAACTTTTATCTTGATGTCCCTAAGGCAGAAAAACAGCCTCTTTCAGCTTAAGTTGAACTTTTGTTCTTAAAGGGAGAAAGGCTTAAAAAACAGTTTTATTTATTCAGATTCTAAGAGAAAGCTTTCAGGATTTCAATTTTTAAAGAATTTTGGTATAATCTTTGTTAATGAGTTTAATTCTTTTTGAAGGCGTAACTAAAATTTATCCTCCCTATTATAAGGCTCTTCATAGAATAAATCTTGAAATTAAAAAAGGAGAATTTTTGCTTCTTACTGGGCCAACGGGGGCAGGAAAAACTACCCTTCTTAAACTTATCTATGCCGAAGAAAAGCCTACTGAAGGAGAAATCTATTTTGAAGGAGTTCCCTATTCTACTCTATCTTACAAAGAAATTATTTCTCTTCGGCAACAGGTGGGAATCGTTTTTCAAGATCATAAACTCTTTCTGGATCTTACAATCTATGAAAATCTTGAAGTTGCTCTTGCTCTCTCAGGTAAAAGAGTAAAAAAAAGAAAATTTTATATTTATGAGTGGCTTGAAAGATTTGGTCTTTCTCACAAAGCTAAAAAATTAATAAAGGAGTTATCAGGAGGAGAGCAACAAAAAGTAGGTCTTATTCGGGCTCTAATTAAAGATCCTGCAATTTTAATCCTTGATGAACCTACAGGGAATTTAGATCCCTTTAGTATCGGAGACATAATTGAACTGCTTAAAAATCTTCATAAAGAGGGGAAAACCATTATATTTTCAACCCATGATCCTACCATAATTTCTAAAAAACCTGGAAGAATTATTATGTTAGACCGAGGAGAATTGGTTACCCATGTGGATATCTATTGGTAAACTTGAATTGAAGAAGGGTTTTATATACTATTTTTTGTTATATTTATTTTTTTTCTTTTGGTCAATTTTTACATTATTTAGTTTATTTCTCTACGAAAATTTAGTTTGGTTAAATCAGAACTATTTTAAAAAAGTTGGAGTTTCTATTATTCTTTATCCTCAAGAAAACATTAAAAGTGTTGAAGATATTCAAAGTTTTTTTAAAAAATTCAATTATATTACAAAACTTGAAGTATATCATCCTAAAAAGCTTTTCCAAGAGTTTGAAAAGGATTTACCAAAAGGATTTTTAGAAGAAAATGAAATTGAAGAAATTTTTCCATATTTAATAAAAGTAAATTTAATATCTATCGAAGCTCTTACAAAATTCAAAAAAGACATAGAAATATTAAAAAGCATTACAAAAAATAAATTAGAAATATTGCCAGAACCCAATATAAAAAACTTAATGTTTCTTAAATATATTCATTTTCTATTAACTATCTTTCTGATGCTTTGGACGCTTTTTTATTTTATCTTTTTTATTTTTTTAAATCGAGGATTAAATAATCATTTAAAAACTCAAACAGAAATTTTTCAATTGTTAGGTGGTCATATACTTAAATTAAAATTAATAAGAGTCTTAATAATTATTATACCTCTTTTATTCCTTTGGACTTTTTCATTTATTTTTTATTATCTTTTCGCTCAAAATATTTTTTATTTTTTTCCATTTTTAAAATTTTTTCCTGATCTAAATAACCTACACGAATTATTATTTTTTATAACTTATTTTCTATTTTTGATAGTAGTTTATCCAATATTTGTTAATTTTTTAAGTTGTAAAAAGCTATGAAAAATTTTTTGATTCTTTTTATTATCTGTTCTATTATTTTTTTGGCAGAAAAAAAGATAAATTTTGCTTATTCATTCAAAAATTCTTATTTTGATCTTAAAGACTTAGAAAGTGAAATAAAAAAGAAAGAGAAAGAAATAAGTCTATTAGAAGACCAAATTTCTAAAATTAAACTAAATCTTTTTTATTTAAAGAAATTAATGGTTTATATTTTAATTAAAGAAAAAAATATAGAGAACAGTTTTTTAACTTTTGGAAAAAGTGAGGATTATTTTAACTTAAGAAAAAATTATTTAATTTTTTCGAATCTTTATTATAGTTTTTACAAAGATTTAGTTAAGAAAAAAAAGGCACTTCAACAGCTTAATGAATTATATAACAAAAAAATTGCAGAAAATAAAAGACTTAAGGAATTGTATTATAAAGAAATTGCAATGAAGGAGAAGGTAAATATAACAGACTCAAAACCTATTGTTAGAGAAGACAAACAAAAAAAGGTCCTTATTTATGATCCCATAACTAGGGGAATCTTACAAGAGGGAAAATATAAAAATAAACTTCAAGTTGGTACACCTGTGTATGCTCCTCTTGAAGGTGTAGTAAAAAAAATTAGTTTTTTTGAAGGCATACTTAGTTTAACGTTGGAAAATAATAAATGTTATGCCTTTTTGTCTGGTTTTAGTATTTTAAATGTTACTTTAGGAGATAGGGTAAAGGCTAAAGAAAAAATTGGAGAAGTTGGTTTTTCCGAAGATGAATATAATTTCAATTATGAAGTTTTTTGTTCCTCGAAATAATCAATCTGTTAAAGTTTTCATGACTTTTGTTTCAAGATAGGAAAAAAGATAACCATTAAGATATAATCCACAGCCAAGAATCCAATTTTCATCTCTTAGAATTACATAACCAGGAGAAATAGAAAGTTCAATAGGAATTTTTTTGTTTTCTTGAAGAGATTTTAATTGATTTTCATCTAATTGAACGATGTTTTTGGTGGCATATTTTCCAAATCTTTGTAAAAATGTAGAAGTGGGTTTTAAGTAATCCTTAATTTTTCTTAAAAACAAAAGACCTACTGATTCTGGAGAAAGTTTTTTTAAAAGAAAGAGTTTTTCCGTTTTTGGGAAAAGCCAATAATGAGTGGCTCCTTTAAAAAACTGGTATGCCTCAAAAACTTCCTTTTTTATTCCAAACCTCTCCTCAAGATAAAAAAGAATTTGTTGTCTTTCTTCAGGAGAAACTTCTTGGGGAAAAGGCTTTCTTTTCATTATTGATTTTTCCTTAGGATTACCTATATTTTATTTTAACATAAATTTAATCCTTTTGGAGGTGTGTTTTTTTATGCCTAAGGATTACTATGAAATTTTAGGTGTTCCTAGAAATGCTACTCAAGAGGAAATTAAAAAGGCCTATCGTCGGCTGGCCATGAAATATCATCCTGATAGAAATAAAGGAAATAAAGAAGCAGAAGAAAAATTTAAAGAAATAAATGAGGCCTATGCTGTACTTTCTGATCCAGAAAAAAGAAGGCTTTATGATCTTTATGGTTCAACAGAGTTTGAAAAGAGGTATACACAAGAAGATATTTTCAAAGATTTTGATTTTGAGAGTGTCTTTAAAGATTTAGGGATTGACCTTTCAGGCTTTTTCAAGAGAGGAAAAAGGGGAGGAAGGATTTTTACTTTTGATTTCGGAGATATTTTTGCCAATCTCTTTGGAACTGCCTTTGGAGAAGAGGCTTATTCTCCCTTTGGAGAAATATATGAGACCTATCAATTTGAATTGCCTTTAACTCTTGAAGAGGCTCTAAGAGGTGGCGAAAAAGAAGTGGTTGTTCCAGGAACTTATGAAACCTTAAAAATTAAAATTCCAGCAGGTATTGAGGATGGAACTCTTTTAAAAATTACCAAAAGAAGTGGAAATAAAGTAAAGGAATATCATTTAAGGGTTAGAATAAAAGCGCCTGAGGGCATTAAAATTGAAAATGGAAATATCTATCTTGAAAAGGAAATCCCCTTTACGACTTTTTTCTTAGGTGGAGAGATTGAGGTTGATACTCCTGAAGGAAAAAGGGTAAAAGCTAAAGTTCCACCTATGATCAAACCAGGAGCAAAATTAAGGTTAAAAGGTCTTGGTTTTTCTAAAAAAGAAGGTGGTAAGGGAGACCTTTTTATTGTTCTTCAACCTTCTATGCCATCGAGATTAACTTCTGAACAAAGGGAACTTTTAGAAAAATTGAGAACCCTTGGTATATAGGGAGAGTTTAGAAGAATCTTGAGAGGCCAAGTTTTTGGTAATCTTCAGGGTTTAAAACCCAGTGAACTCAGAAGATTAGAACGTCTATATTATCGTAAAGTTCATCCTAATTTAATTATTTCTACAGATTTAGCCTGGGAGATAGCTGAGCTTTCCTTTTCCCTTAATCGCCAGATAGGACTTCTAATTAATCGTCAAGGTGAAGTTGACTATGTCATTGTTGGGACTTTTAATCAGATTGAAATTCCTGAACTTAAGGGAGTGAGAGATCATTTGGCCAGACTTAAAGGTCTTCGCCTGATTCACACTCATCTTATCAAAAATGGCAAAGGAATAGGTCTTGACCAAGATGATTTACTGGATCTTGCCTTCTTAAGGCTTGATCTTGTTGGAGCCCTTGAAGTGAATGAAAAAGGAGAACCAGGAAAAATTCATTTAGCCCATATACTACCTCATCCTGATTTTTATAAGGCTCCTTTTTCAGAAAAGGAAAACGACTTTTTCTTTTTCTTTAAACCAGTCTATGTTTGGGATCTAAAAGAGAATTTTCTCGATTTGATCAAAAACCTTGAGGATGAATTTGAGAGGATTAAACCACTTAAGAGTGTGGATGAGAATAAGGATAGAGCTATTTTGATTCTTGTAAGAGAACCAGGGGATGTCTATTGGGAGGAGCGTCTTGAGGAACTTAAAGAACTTGCAAGAACTGCTGGAGTTACAGTAGTGGGCGAGGTTATTCAGAAGAGATCCTCTTTAGATCCTAGATATGTTATTGGGAAAGGAAAGCTTCTTGAAGTTATGATTCTTGCTATGAGAAATAGAGGTAATCTTTTGATTTTCGATAGAGAACTTTCACCTTCTCAAGTAAGAGCCCTTAACGAGGCAACAGACCTGCGGGTTATTGATAGAACCCAGCTCATTCTCGATATTTTTGCTCAAAGAGCAAGGACAAAAGAAGGAAAAATACAGGTTGAAATGGCTCAACTTCGTTATGCCCTACCCCGCTTAAGAGCCAAAGATGACGCCTTCTCAAGACTCACTGGTGGAATTGGTGGAAGAGGACCTGGAGAAACCAAACTCGAAATTGATAGAAGAAGAATTAAAGAAAGACTTGCAAAACTTCAGAGGGAACTTGAAAAAATTTCCCAAGAAAGAGAACTTAGAAGGAAAAGAAGAAAAAAGCTTAATTATAAAGTGGTGGCTTTAATTGGATATACTAATGCTGGGAAAACCACCCTTTTAAATACCTTGGCCAAATCCCATTATTTAGCAGAAGATAAACTCTTTGCTACTCTTGATCCTGTTACTAAAGCAGTAAGAACTCCCCAGAATAATGTTTTTCTTTTAACTGATACAGTAGGATTTATTAGAGATCTTCCTGAGGAACTTAAAAAGGCCTTTAAAGCTACCCTTGAAGAGCTATATAATGCTGATCTTTTGCTCCATATAGTAGATATAAGTCATCCTGATTGTGAAAATCATATTCAAGCTGTAGAAAATATCCTTGAAGAAATGTCACTTCTTGGATCTCAAAGACTTATTGTTTTTAATAAAATAGATAAAATAAAAGAAAGGCCCGAATATTCTCCTTCTTTTCTTGAGAGATTACTTAGGCAATATAAAGGAATAGGAATTTCGGCTTTAACTGGAGAAAATCTTGAAAAGTTGTTAAATAAAATTGATGAGCTTTTATTTTCAGAGCCAGCTTTAAAACCTCCTCAGGAAGATATTTTCTTTGAGACCATCTGGGGTGGATAATCGCTCCAGAGTTCTTCAAGAGCATAAATAGATCTTATAGGTTCAAAGAAAATATGAACTATAACATCTTCGTAGTCGAGAATAATCCAGTTCCCTATTTCCATTCCCTCAACTGATAAAGGTTTTATACCTTCTTTTTCTAATTCAAAAACTACATAGTCTGAAAGCCCTTGAGCATGCTTTGTAGAATGAGCACTGCAGATAATAAAATAATCTGCAAAATCAACTTTTGAAGAAATATCAATCACTACGATATCTTCAGCTTTCTTATCTTCAAGAAGTTTAATTATCTTATTCACCTTTTCCATCCTTTTCATCTTAAATTTTTCCTTCAAGGACAAGTCTGGCAAAGTGCTCAAAACTTCTGTCATAGGTGGCTTCAGCCTCCTTTGGAAAGGCACAGGCAGGAAGTTGTCTCATTCTCAAGTGATAATGAAGACATTCACAACAAATTCCCTTTTTAGGACAGGGATCATAAGTGCAGTTACATCTCTTAAGATTCTGCTCCCTTTTGCACTCCATAATTTACCTCCTTTATTCAACTGTTACACTTTTGGCAAGATTTCTAGGTTTATCTACATCACAACCTCTTAATACAGCAATTTCATAAGCTAAAAGCTGTAAAGGAATTACATAAAAAATAGGTAAAAATTCATATGAGGTACGAGGAATCTCAAGATAATTATCAGAGAGTTTTTTCATCTCAGAGGCTCCCTCGGTAAAAATCCCAATAAGAGCGCCTCTTCTTGACTTAATCTCCTCAGCATTTGAAAGGGTTTTTTCATAAATTACTCCCGTTTCTTTTGCTGCAAGAATTACGGTAGGAACTTTCTCTTCAACTAAAGCAATGGGACCATGCTTCATCTCTCCCGCAGCATAGCCCTCTGCATGAATATAGGCAATTTCCTTTAATTTCAATGCACCCTCTAAAGCTATAGGAAAAAGTATATTCCTTCCAAGATAAAGAAAATCTTTTACCTGATACCATTTTTCTGAAATTTCCTTGATTTTGGGATGGATAGTTTCAATTAACTGATTAAGATGATGGGGCAAACTTACCAGTTTTTCCAAAATTTCCTCTGAAATTTCTTCATTTTTAATAATTTTTCTTAAATATAAAGCAAGTAACAGTAACACCAAAACCTGAGTAGTGAAGGCCTTAGTTGAGGCTACACTAATTTCTGGACCTGCCTGGGTATAGAGGACTTTATCGCTTTCGCGGGTAATAGAGCTTCCTAAAACATTACAAATGGAGAGTATTTTAGCCCCCTTTTCCTTAGCAAGTCTCACACTGGCAAGGGTGTCAGCAGTCTCTCCTGATTGGGAAATTCCTATAAAAAGGGTTTTCTGGTCTACCAGAGGATCTCTATAACGAAATTCTGAAGCGAGATCTACCTCTACAGGAAGGCGAGTATATTTTTCAATTAAATACTTTCCTACAAGACAGGCATGATAAGAGGTTCCACAGGCTACCAAATAAAATTTATCGATTCCTTTAAAAAAATCCTTTTCTAAACCCTCCTTGGAAAAGTCTATGGTTCTCTTGTCCAAAGCTAATCTTCCAAGGAGAGTATTCTGAATAGCTTGAGGCTGTTCCAAAATCTCTTTTAACATAAAATGGGGATATCCACCTTTTTCAGCCTGTGAGGCATCCCAATGGATTTCAAAAATTTTAAAAGCCTTCTTGTGCCCCTGAAAATCAAAAACTTCAACAGTATCCTTCGTAAGAACAGCTATCTCTCTATCCTCTAAAAAAATGGCCTTCTTAGTAAAGGTAAGAAAAGCAGGAACATCCGAGGCAAGAAAATTCTCTTCCTCTCCGAGACCAAGAACAAGTGGGCTGTGAAAACGAGCACAATAGATTCTATCTGGTTCATAAGATGAAATAAGAGCTATAGCAAAAGCTCCCCTAAGTTCATTAACAGCCTTTAAAAAGGCCTGAAAAAGAGAGAGCCCTTCTTTAAGGTAATCCTCAACTAAATGAACTATAATCTCAGTATCAGTTGCTGAGACAAAAATATGTCCCCTTTTTAAAAGCTTTTCTTTTAATTCGTAATAATTTTCAATAATCCCATTGTGAACAAGAGCAAGATTTCTTGTGCAATCAAAATGAGGATGGGCGTTTACCTCAGAAGGTTCTCCGTGAGTTGCCCATCTAGTATGCCCAAGACCTGGAGCTTTAATCCCAGTATGATCTTTGTTATAAAGTTTTTCCTCAAGATCGTAAACTCTGCCCTTTATTTTTACTATTTCAATAGAAGAATCCCTGAAATAAACAACTCCCGCAGAATCGTATCCTCGATATTCAAGCCTTCTCAATCCCTCAAGAAGAACAGGCAAAAGCGGTCTTTTTCCTACATATCCTATAATCCCGCACATAACTTTTCTCCCTTTTTCAAGCCCTCAAGATACTCCTTCCATTCCCAAGGGGATAGATTTTTTTTCTTCGAATTACACTCCTTGCAGGCAGGAACAATGTTTTCTCGAGTAGATAGCCCTCCCCTGCTTAAAGGTATCTTATGATCCATAGTAAGGTCCTCAGGAGAAACCCTTCTTCCACAGTAGTAACAAATTCCTCTTTCAACCTTTCGTCTCCACCAGCGGGTTTTCTTTAGCTCTCTTGCTTTTCTTTTCTCCCTTTTTATGTGCTCTTCAAGAGTTATAAACTCTCTTTTCATAACCTTTCTTTGATAAGTTTTTCAATTTTTTGAACTACCTCATTTAAAGAAAGATGGGTAGTATCAATTATAATGGCGCCCTCAGGAATTCTAAGTGGAGCTACTTCTCTTTTACTATCCTTCAAATCTCTCTCTAAAAGATTTTTTTTAACCTCTACTAAGTCTCTATCAGGAACATCTTTTGCTCTTCTCCTTGCTCTCTCCTCAAGATCTGCGGTTAAATAAATTTTTAAACTTGCCTCAGGAAAAACCACACTACCCATATCTCGACCTTCAGTTATAACCCTTCTTCCTTCAACTAATCTCCTTAAAAATTGAGTTACTTCCTCTCTTACCAAAGGATGTGCAGCTACTTCACTTACATAATTATCTACCTCTTTTGCTCTCAATTCCTCTTTCAAAACTTTTCCATTAAATATCAAATTAGTTCCATCAGATGATAAAGATATATTAATTTTATTGAAAATTTCTTTTAAATAATTTTTAAGATCTTCATCTGTTGAAAAATTATTAATATTTTTTTGTTCTTTTAAAAGGCACCAAGTTACATATCTGTAAAAACTTCCCGATTCAAGAAGGTCAAGTTTCAGTGTTTTAGCCAAGGTCTTTGCCACAGTGGTTTTTCCAGAACCGGCTGGTCCATCAATGGTTATTATTAAGCTGTTCATTACAACTTAACTTTATACCCAAACATTTCTATGTTATTTTTAACTTCTTCAAGAGATAGATCCTCCTCTTTTTCAAAGGTAACTTTTCCTGTGGTAAGATCAATCTGGACATTTTTGGCCTTTCCTGTACTTAAAATAGCCTTTTCAACTCTTCTAACACAATGTTCACAGGTCATACCTTCAACAATGATTTCTATTCTCTCCATAATTAAATCTCCTTCTTTTCCTTATTTATGAACATAGCCCCTATTCTAACCAAAGTTTTTGTTTCGATAAAACCGTTATTTTCTTTTTCCCTCAAAAATTCTAGTATTTCTCTTTCTTTTTTTGGGCCAATATGATAGCCCATGGAAGTTAAGCGAAACTTAAATCTTTTCCAAATTTTTTCAAGAGAAGATTTCCTTTCAAAATATCCTTCATAAAACTTAATATCTCCTGGATATCCTAAAGTGTAAAAATAATTGAAGATTAAAAGAATACCTGGATTTTTATCACCCTTATTTTTTTTAAAAAACTTTTTTTCAATTTCTTCAAGAAGCATGTTTTTTCTAAGACCAGCCCAATTAACGATTATCAAAAATTTTTTAGCTACATCAAAAAGCCTTTTTACCTCCTTTAAGTCTCGCAAAATTGGAGTCATAGAGACAAAAACAGTATCAAAGTTCATTTCGGGCTTATATTTTTTCCAGTCTGCCTCAATAACTTCTACATTTTGAAGATTCTTTTCTTTAATCTTTTTTCGTAAGATCTCTAACATTGAGGGTGATATATCAAGGGCATAAACTTTGGATACTTTAGGTGCAACTTTAATAGTATAATTCCCTGTTCCGCAAGCCACATCAAAAAAAGTAAAATTTTCCTTGAGAGCTCCTCTTTTTTCCATTTCAAGGAGGATATCCTCCTGCATTGACTTATAAAAAGGTGTTTTTTCAAGTTCATCATAATCGGAGGCTACGAGTTCCCAAAAGTCCTTCTTCAAAAAAAGGGAGAATTTCCCCTCTTTTTGGGAACTTAATTTTACCCAAAAAGAGGGGGAGAAAATATCATTTAAAGAGACCTTTTTCTTTTTTGAGGATTTCATTTTTATAAATGCTATCGAGGACTCCATTTACAAAGGATGGTGATTCATCAGTTCCGTAGATTTTGGCTAACTCAACTGCTTCATTAATACTTACAACTGGTGGTATATCAGGTCTAAAAAAAAATTCATAAATAGCGAGGCGCAAAATATTTTTGTCAGTAAGATTTAATCTATCTAAAGGCCAGGAAGGAGTATATTTTTGAATTAACTCATCTATGAATTCCCGATTTAGAAAAACCCCCTTTACCAGTTCTTCCCCAAATAAAAAGGCCTTTTCATCCTCTAAATTTAAATGTTCTTTGTAAGTCTTCAAAGCACGTTCTGGATCAATACCAGTTATATCAATCTGGTAAAGAACTTGGAGGGCTATTTCTCTTCCTTTCCTACGAATCATTTACAACATTTTCTCCGCAATATAAACAGTTAAGTCCCCCATTAGATGGGTATAAGAGGCAAGCTCATTATCGTACCATCCATAAATAACTGCTTGAGTTATAGGAATTTCAATTTGTTCAACAGAAATCTGACTTCCTTCTGGTGCTATTCCACAAACCTTTCTTACATCAACCTTGGCAGTGGCTGTTCTCGTATGGGTTTCCCTTCCCTCAATAATAGCTGCTGCCTTCGGATAACCTATAATATCCGTTGAAACATTCTGTTCTAAAGAAAAGATAAGATAGTCTTTGTATTTAGTTTCAGAAGCCTCTTTATAAATCTGGTTTATTAAATCTTTATTTATGTGACTTTCGATAGATTCATCCTGGATGTTTATAGTTAGAATTATAAGACTTCCTGTAGTTAAAGGAACTCTTACACTTTCAGCCATAAAACCAATTCTTTTCATCTCTGGAATTACCAAAGCTAGGGCTTCAGCAGCTCCTGTAGTTGTAAGAATAATGTTGTTAAAAACACTCCTTGCTCTTCTAAGGTCCTTTTCTCCATCCTTGGGAACTCTATCAAGGATAGATTGGGAAGAGGTAGTCGCATGAACAGTTACCATAGAGGCTGAAAGAATACGCTCTGGTCCAAAATAATCAAGAAGAGGCTTCATCATATAGGCAAGACAAGTAGTAGTGCAAGAGGCTGATGAAATAATGTGATGCTTATCAGGCTGATACATCTCTTCATTAATTCCATAAACCATGGTAATAGTATCCTCAGGAAGTCCCTTTTCTTTATTTTTGACCTTAAAAGGCGCTGAAACAATAACCTTTTCCGCACCTGCAACTAAATGCCCTCTAACTGACCCCTTAGGATCATCAGGATCAACTGTGGGGTCTCTGAATTTCCCAGTACAATCAACCACAAGTCTTACACCATGTTCTCTCCATTCAATATCCTTGGGATTTCTATGATTCATAAGAAATTTTACTTTTACCCCATCAATTATCATAGTTTTTTCTTTTTCATCTATATTTTCAATCACCCTTTTAGCTTTGTGACCATAGAGCCACACAGGTAGCCACCCATAAGTACTGTCTTTCTCAATATATTCTGCAAGATCAGTAAAGGAGGTCCCTACATTTCTTCCAAGGTTGACAACTATTTCTGAGAAGTATTTTCGAGCAATATGATGCCAAAGAGTAAGCTTTCCAATTCTTCCCAATCCATTAATGCCTAATTTCATAGCTCCCTCCTAAATTTTAAATTTTGCCTTTGTATATGTCTCCTGTTATACCATTTATAGTAATCCAATCACCGAGTTTAATTACTTCTTCCTTTAATTTAGCTGATTTTTCAGATTCATCAATCCTTAGTTCCTCACAGCCAACAACACAAACCTTCCCTAAACGCCCTGCTACAATGGCTGCGTGAGAGGTTTGTCCTCCTCTGGCAGTTAAAATTCCATCAACCATAGACATTTCTTTGATATTATCTGGTACTGTATCATATCTTAAGAGAATAAGGGAAGTCCCTTCTTCTTTTAATCTAAGGATGTCTTCTAAGCTAAAGACTGCTCTTCCTGAGAGAATACCACCTGAAACACCAATACCTCTTCCAAGATAAATAAGATTTGCAAGGGCCTTTTTTTTAAAATCTGGAAGAATTTTTTCTTCTCTTAAAATAATATCTCTAACTTGAAGAATATATAAATCCTCAGGATTCTCACTCTGGAAGGTAAATTCTATTTCCTGATGATCCCATCCTTCCTCATAGACAAGTTTATATGCCAGATTAAGAAGAGCCTTATAAATTTCTGGAAAAGCCTCTTCTAAAGAGGGGCCCTCTCTATTTTCAATTCTCTTCTGTTCAATAGAAATAGGATAGGCATTAACGAGTCCAGACACAATGTCCTCTCCTTGATTATAGGGAGTGTAATCTCCCCAAAGGAGTATCCTTGGGAATTTACCATGGGGAGAAGTAGTAAAAGTAACTCCTGTTCCTGACTTTGGTCCCAAATTACCAAAAACCATCTCTTGAACAATTACCGCTGTCCCCCACTCTTCTGCAATTTCCATTATTTCCCTATAATAAACTGCCTTTTTGTGATACCAGGAATTCAAAATAAATTCAATACTTTTAAAAAGTTGTTCCAAAGGATCATCTACTATATGGATTCCGAGTTTTTCGACCTCCTTTCTATATAGTAAAGCAAGCTCTCTCATTTCCTCTCCACTGAATTCTCTTTTTAATTTGACTCCATATTTCCTTTTGTGCTCCCTCATAAGTCTATTAAAGAAATCCCTTGGCACACCAAGGGCCATAGCCCAGTTTTGAATAAAACGTCTATAGGTATCCCAAGCAAACCATAAATTTTGTGTTTTTTCTGCAAGCCCCTCTGCAATTTCAGGATTTATTCCTACGTTGAGAATAGAGGTCATCATACCAGGCATAGAGATAGCTGCCCCTGAACGAACACTCAAAAGAAGAGGATTAACCCTGTCTCCAAATTTTTTCCCCGTTTTTTCTTCTAAAGTTTTAATGGCCTCATATATTAAATTTTCATATTCCCTCCAAAGAATAGGATATTTTTTAAAGAGTTTATAACACCGAAAAATTTCTGTAGTAAGTACAAAACCAAGAGGGATCTTCAGAGGTGGTGGTAAACATTGAAATAACTGAATAAGACTAAAGGCCTTACTTCCTAAGTAAATTAGATCTTTAGCCAATAAATTAGGCTTATAAAGAAAACTTAAACTCTTTCTTCCATCAAAAGTTAAAAGTAGATTTAAATCTTCATTCTTTACATTCTCTTTACTTTTAATTAAAGCTTGATAGACCTTTTTTAAAAATTGATCTAAATATTTTATAATAAAACCCGAATTAAGTATATCCCTTAGGACCATTTCACTTAAACAATAATATTTTTCTTCATTAGATTTTCCATATATCCCTTTTCTATATTTTTCAAGAAGAGCCTCTTCTTTTAATACTTCATATACAGTAGGGAAAACCTTTAAATAAGGATTTATATAATAGGACTTGATAATGTGTTGAACGCCCTCATTTAGTCCTTTAAAAATATCAAGATATTGATTAAAAGAAAGAGGATAACTCTTTAGGGAATTCTCCAATAAATCTAAATAAAGATTAAATTTTTTAGATGAAATACCATCTATTTCCAAAGCCTTTTTAAAGGCTTTCAAAATTTTCAAAATTTTATAAAACTGACTTTTAATTAAATAATCAATCCTAAAATCTTCAACTATTTGAGCAAATATTTTATCAACAATATATTCAAGTCTATAAGTTAAACCCAGAGCATCAAACTTTTTCTCTTTGTATTTCCCATACATCGAAGGTATATCCACAGCAATATGTCTCTTAATTATTATCTCTTCAATTGGTTCGAATTTTTTCTCTGATAATATATAATTTTCTTTAAGGTCTTCTAACCATTTTAACAGAATATTTAATTTTTGATATTCATTTTTTTCATTTAATATCCTAGGTAGCTCTTGAACAAAATCAAAACCTAATTCTTTATACTGTGAAACAAAAGCATCTATATCTGTTAAATAACCAAAATACTTTTGTTTTTCTAATTTGTATAAATGTATAAGATTAATCAATTTTCTTTTATATTTTTCATCAAAATCAATATTAGAAAGTGTTTTCTTTAAAAAATCTAAATCTATTTCAAGCAAATCTTCAATCTGATACTTAGAAAATATCTTTAAAACTTCCATCAATAAATTTTGCATAGGAATATGATAAAAAAGTTCTTCCTTAACTACTCTTTTCCATATAGGTTCAGGAAGATATTTTTTGATATAACTACTATCAAGGGTGAACCAAAAATAAAAAATATCGCGAATAAAATCAATAGCAAGGCTTGAATTTTCTATATGAATAAATTTTCTTAAAAAATGAAGCAAAGTATCCTTTCTTTGAAACATTTCATCAATTTCTGTAGAGAGATCTCGAATCAAACCTTCAGCTCCAATTTCGTTAAAATAAACAGGAAAAATTTTGCAAAATTGTTTAACTAGATTATAAATAGGTCTTATAGGGGCATTTAGAAGGGCTGTTATTTCCCTTTGAAATAGATCGGTATCTTTAAGGGATAAACCATAAAGTCTAAGATTAAGATGAAGGGCAGCTAAAAGGCTTGAGCACCACTCTGGATGAATTCTAAAAATTTCAATCCAATATTTAATATTTAATAAATGATTGGGATTGGCCTTGATTTTCCAGTGCTCATCTATCCCCTCAATTTGCGGTGGAAAAAAACCGTATTTAATAATTTCGTTGATTAAAACTTCTGCTAGATAAACAGCCCTTTTATTAAGAATAGATCTTGAAGTATTTTTAATGCATTCAAAGGCTGTCCTCGGATAAAGAGTCTTTTTCTCTTTTAAGATGGCAAAAAACTTAATAAGAAAATCTTCAAGTCTTTCAGATGGCTGTTTTTCAATCATTTTTATAAGAATTTGGTTTATTTCCTTGAGAAGCTCTTCATGAATTAGCTGAAGATTTGGATTTTCAATAAAGTCAAAAAGAATAGCTATCTTTTCTTCTTCAGTGAGTATCTTTTCATCCTCTCCGCAAATTTTTTGAATATAATTTTTAACTTCTCTAATAAGATCTAAATGATCCGGCAATTCTAAAAGTTCAAAAAGTGATAATTCCTTTTTTTCAAGGATATTTTTATAATCCTCTATCTTAAAAAACTTTAACTTTCCATCCTGACTCCAGAAATTGTAAAGAAAAGAATAGTATTTTTTAAGAAGAAAAGAAACAACTTCTATAAATTCCTTATCAAGCTTAAAATTGATAAGTTTTTTCGCCAATCTTTTAAAGGAGTAATAATTCTCTAAAAAAGAGCCAAATATCTCCTGAGGAAGTTCTGCTCCAGCTTTAAGGATTTCCTTTAATATAGGAGAAATTTCCTGAAAACTTTGGTTATCCATATTTTCTATCGTCTTTTCCAAAAGAGAGTAATAAATCTCACAGGCCTTTATATTAGTGGCTTTATCATTCCCAAAGAAGGTAAAAAGAAGTTCAAATACAAAATATAGACCTTTACTCTTATAGGGACTATTTAGTATAACTGGAAGATTTCTCAAAAAAAAACTTCTAAAATCCTCTAAGACAAGCAGATTATTTCGATAGGGGTGAAAAATCTCTTTTAAAAGAAAGGAGATTTGATTTTTAAGAGCAGGGAAATCGGTAAAAATAGTTTGTAATAGATCATACTTTGGGTCATATTTTATCTCAGAGACTCTTGTTTGCTGAAGATTAGCAAGGAGGGCCTTTGAGGTGAAGGTTAAAGGTTCCATCATTAAAGGTATTCTTTGCTAATCATGTAGCTAATGAGATCAAGAAGCCTTACAGAGTAACCCCATTCATTGTCATACCAGGCCAAAATCTGTAATAAATCTCCTCCTACTACCTTGGTAGACAAGCCATCAATAATAGCACTATGTGGATCTCCAACAAGATCCATAGATACAAGTGGCTCTTCGATGTATTTAAGGTAGCGATTCTGATTTTCTTTAAAAATTTTATTTAATTCATAGGGATTAGTCTCTCCTTTTATTTTGACAATAAGTTGTAAAAGGGAAACATCCGGAGTTGGAACTCTAATTGACATTCCATCAAATTTATCAGAAAGATCCGGCAAGATCTTTTTTAAGGCCTTCATCACTCCTGTAGTAGTAGGAATCATATTTAGAGCTGCAGCTCTTGCTCTCCTAAAATCCTTGGGATGGACCATATCAAGTAGCCTTTGATCATTGGTATAGGCGTGAACAGTAATCATAAAACCCTTTTCAATTTCAAAATACCTTTTAAGTAAAGCAAGAATTGGTCCAAGACAATTAGTGGTGCAGGATGCATTAGAAACAATAAAATGTTTCGTTGGGTCATACATGTATTCATTTACACCCATAACAATAGTTACATCTTCATTTTTAGCCGGAGCGGATATTACAACCCTTTTGGCGCCAGCCATAAGATGTTTCCTTGCAAGTTCTCCATCAGTAAAAAAGCCTGTAGATTCAATTACATAATCAACACCAACCTCTTTCCAAGGTATCTTTTCAGGGTCCCTTTCTTGAAAAATTCGTATCCTCTTTTCATTGACTATTATGTAATCTCCTTCCACATGAATCTCATAAGGAAGTCTTCCAAAGATTGAATCATATTTAAAAAGATGGGCCAACATTTCAGGTGATGAAAGATCGTTTATAGCTACAATCTCAATCTGATTAAATTCGTGATATTTAAATCGTGCTCTAAGAACTGCTCTTCCAATTCTTCCAAATCCATTGATGCCAACCTTAATCATATTTTCCTCCTTTTCTCAATTTTAACTTTTATATTTGATAGCACATAACAATAGCATTAGCCTCTTTACCATAATAATTTTTACGAAGATAAATAGGTTTAAAACCTAATTTAAGGTATAAGTTATAAGCCCTGTTATTTCTTTCAGAGACCTCTAAAAAGACCTTTTTTATCCTCTGATTTTTCAAATCCTCCAAGAAGGTCTCTAAAAGTTTCCTTCCAACTCCTTTATTCCTATAAAGAGGCTTAACAGCTAGACGCAAAAGCTCAGCTTCATCTAGGATTATTCTACCTAAAAGATAACCAATTACCTCTTTTTCCTTTTTAGATAAAATACAATAGGAGTTTTTATTTTCAAGCTCTGTTCTCAATTGACTCTTACTCCAGGCGACTTCTCCAAAACTCTCTATTTCAAGTTTATATATACTTTCAAGATTTTTCAAATCTTTATCTCTTTCAATCTGTATCCCTATCAACATCTCTTAAAGTCATTACTACATCAATATCTTCAAGCTCCTTTAACCTTTCCTGAAGCATAAGAGTTAAAGCAGGGCTTCGATGTCTTCCTCCTGTACATCCGATACCAACAGTTATAAGCCTTCTTCCCTCTCTTTTATGAAGGGGTAGAATCCATTTAATAAAATTAAAAACCTTCTCTAAGAATTCAAGAGTTGTAGGCTCACTAAGTAAATACTGCTTAACAGCTTCATCTCTGCCACTTAAAGGTTTTAACTCAGGAATAAAAAAAGGATTAGGAAGTACTCTGGCATCAAATAGATAATTAGCTTCATAAGGGATACCATATTTATAGCCAAAGGCAATTAGATGCAGAAGAATTTTATTAAAATCTTTTTCTTTTCCAAAAAGTGTAAAGATCTCATGTCTTAATTGGTGAACATTGTATTGGCTTGTGTCAAGAAAAATAGTAGCTAATTCTTTGATAAGAGCCAATTTTTCTTTTTCAACCTCAATGGCTCGGGTTAAGTCTTTAAATTCCTTCATAAGAGGATGAGGTCTTCTTGTTTGACTAAATCGCGTTATTAATACTTTGGTATCTGCATAAAGATACAAAACTTCAAAAGCTATTCCTCTTGTTTTTAATTCCTCTATAATTTTGGGAAATTCCTTCAAAAAAGAAGGATCTCTTAAATCTGTAACAAGGGCTATTCTCTCTGCAAGGCCTCCCTTGGTGACCTCTTCAAGAAAGGGGAAAAGTAATTTTATCGGAAAATTATCAATAGCTAAGTAATTAAGATCTTCAAAGGCCCTTAAAGTTGTACTCTTTCCTGCCCCAGACTCCCCAGTAATTAAAATTAAAAAGAGGCTCATTAGGGTAATTCTGGAATGTATAAATAAATTTTTTCATTTTCCCTATAAAAACAACAAACTTTGTCTTCATCGGTATTGTAAAAGAAAAAGATTTTTGATTTATCCTTTCTAAAGAGATTTAAAGCATCTTGGGTTGAAAGAGGTATTGCTTCGATTTTGGTTACAAAAACTCCTTCCTCAACTACTCCACTTGGCTGAACCTGCACCCTTTGTAGCCTGTGTTCCTGTCTTTTCTCTTTCAATTTTTTAACCTGTTTTTCAAGAGATTCGTAGGCAAAATCAATGGAAGAATAAATATCATCAGTTTCTTCTTTAACCACTAAAGTTTCTCCATCACCATTCATAATTACCTCACAAATTTCACGAAACTTTTCCCTTTTGAAAATTACTTGCACCTGAACAGGCCCGTAAAAATATTTTTCAAGTTTTGAAAGTTTCTTTTCAGCATACTGAGAAATTGCAGGGGAAGACTCCATACCTTTAAAAGTAAAATTAAATTCCATAAACACCCTCCTCCTATGATGTTTTATAGTTTTTTTCTCTCTCTTATTGAGGGAATATTTAGTTCTTCTCTATATTTAGTAACTGTTCTTCTTGCAATATTGATTCCATATCTTTCCTTTAAAATCTTCGCTATTTGACTGTCACTATAAGGCCTTTTCGGATCTTCTTTTTCAATAATTTCCTTTATATAGTCTTTAATAGCTACTACTGATAAACTTTTTCCGGTATCTGTATTATAACCTGTGGTAAAAAAGAATTTAAGAGGAAAAACCCCCAAAGGGGTGTCTACATATTTATGACTAATAACTCTGCTAATAGTAGATTCATGAAGCCCTGTTTTTTG
>ERZ1669248.267-NODE-267-length-28235-cov-12.086515_pt1 | contig 28235 bp, 28 predicted proteins | sample MGYA00579296_ERZ1669248 | MGnify/ENA primary metagenome ERZ1669248 (study PRJEB41166, sample SAMN08046057) | hot springs metagenome | biome: hot spring; feature: neutral hot spring; material: thermophilic sediment; isolation source: thermophilic sediment from...
AACAGGAAACACAGCACTAGACCAAAACGGAGACAGATCAGCGGGAGACTACGCTGCATGGGCAATCGTAAAAACACAGGAAGGTTACAAGTGGGTCACCGTGGCAACATACACAACAGCTAGTGACACCTGGTCACCTGTGGGGAGCTAAGATGCTGAGTGAAGGACTACTAATGACTAGGAATGTTTCAAAAAGCTTTGGAGGAGTCGTAGCACTAAAAAATGTTAGCGTCTCAGTTAGGCCGCAAACCCTAACCCTCGTAATTGGACCCAATGGTAGCGGGAAAACGACGCTGATAAATGTCATAGGCGGGATCCTACAGCCAGACGAGGGACACGTGTATTTTTCCGGATTAGACATCACCAAACTTTCACCACATGAAAGGTTTCGGCTTGGTCTCGCACGCACTTTTCAAACCCCCCAGTTATTCACCAGTCTAAGTGTGCTTGAGAACGTCCTGGTCCCCGATAGAAGCTATTACGAAGAAAGAGTGATAGAGATACTTTTAAACAATGTTTGGAGGATAAAGGAAAAAGAGTATGTCGAGAAGGCGTTCAGCATTCTCCGTTTACTCAACCTTGATAGACTCTGGGATGCATCTGCACGCGAACTCAGCGGAGGTCAAATGAAACTCCTAGAACTTGCTCGTGTACTCATGAGCGACCCTAAGCTAGTCATCCTAGACGAGCCCCTAGCCGGAGTAAATCCATCCCTGGCAAATGAAATAATGGGGTATCTTACCAAACTGCGAAGCGGTCTCGGGACAACGTTCCTAATCATCGAGCACCGTTTAGACATAGCTCTGAAATATGTAGACCATGTGATCGCCATGCATCAAGGGCAAGTTATTGCCGAAGGATTACCGGATGAGATAGTGAAGCATCCGGCAGTCGTAGAAGCCTACCTGGGTGGCTAAGTTGGGATTACTAGTTGTCGAGAATCTCTCTGTTGGCTATGAAAAAATGGAGATTGTATCCGGTGTTAACTTTACCGTAGAGAAGGAAGAGATCTTTGTGATCGTGGGACCTAATGGTAGTGGAAAAAGCACCTTGCTAAAAGGCCTGTTTGGCCTCGTTAGGATTTTTGGGGGGAGAGTTATACTCGGGGGTCGCGACATAACACACCTTCCACCCTACAAGCGTTCTCTCCTGGGTCTAAGCTACCTGCCACAACTCGGAAACACCTTTGAAAGCCTTACCGTTTGGGAAAACCTCGTTCTAGCGGCACATGACCTGCCCCGAGACGAGTTTACGGGAAGGTTAGAAAACGTCCTAGAAATCCTCCCAGATATTAAACGCTTCATGAATAGGAAGGTTCATACGCTGAGCGGAGGTGAGCGGCAAATGTTAGCCCTAGCGATGGGGCTTCTCAGAAATCCCTTCCTACTTATGATGGATGAGCCTACAGCAGCCCTTTCACCTAAGCTAGCCTCGAGAGTTTTTCAACAAGTACTCGAACTCAGAAAGAATCATGGTCTCTCGATACTATTAGTTGAACAAAACGCGCTGAAGGCGCTTGAAATTGGTGACAAGGCCCTCCTATTAGTCTCCGGACAGCCAAAGTTCTATGGCCCTGCCCAGGATTTATTAAAAAGCGAGGAGCTTGCCAGGCTCTATCTAGGAGTCTAAGCCGTATATGAGGGTTGGATTATGTTAGAAGAGATTTTTCTGAACGGTCTCATTTACAGTAACCTGCTAGCACTGCTCTCCATAGGATTGTCATTGACCATGCTAACCTCAAAGGTCTCAAACTTTGCGCAAGGTGATTTCGCAGTCGTTGGAATATATGCAGCCTATACAACAAGTCTACTCACGCGAGTCACGCCTTACATGCTTCTTCCAATAGCGTTTCTTGTCGGAGCTGCTGTAGCTGCAGGAGTATACTTGCTCGTGTTTGACAAGCTTAGAGGCAAGGCCAACCTAGTAACACTGATGATTGTCTCGATCGCGATTGACATCATCCTTAGAGCCTCAACCCAAATCTACGCAGACTTGCTTCAATCATCACTACACGTGTTTGGGAGAGGCTTCATATTCAACGACATAATGTATAATGTAGCCGGCACGAGGGTTAGCGGTGTTCTCATATACTCAACGGTAACAACCATTTTCCTGCTTGCTCTACTATACGTCTTACTCTTTAAGACTAAACTTGGTATCGCTATGAGGGCATCAATTGAGAACCCCTCTCTGGCAGAAACACTTGGCATAAATGTAAGAAAAGTCTTCACGATAAGCTGGGGCTTGTCAGGTGGGCTTGCAGCAGTTGCCGGGGTATTTTTACCCTTCAGAATGCCAGTAAACCCGGACACAGGATTCGCGATCCTACTTTCCATATTCGCAGCCGCTACTGTCGGAGGCATGACGAGTCTTGCAGGAAGTGTCCTTGGCGCGTATATCCTAGGCTTTTCAGAGACAGTCTTCACATTCTTACTCTCAAGCATTGGTTTAAGCACCGCGTACCGCCCGGCACTTGCCTTTACAGCTATAATTCTTACTCTCCTGGTAGCCCCAGGAGGACTATCATCGCTCTGGAACAGGAAAGGGTGAAAACTTGTGGACCTATTACTTTTCCTATTGGATCTCGGTGTTCTCTACAGCATCTACGCGATTCTAGCCATCTCTGTTGAAATAGAGTATGGTGAACTAGGCATACCAAACTTTGCCAAATCGGCTATGTATGCTCTGGGAGCTTACTCTGTTGGAGCTCTCGCGACACGCATAGGTGTATGGCTGATGGGCGTCACATGGCAAGGTGAGTTCAAGAATACAAGCTGGGTGTATGCGACTCTAGTCTCTTCAAATATTTCGAGAAATCCCTTGCTAGGGATAATCATCTTTGTGATTCCACTTATCGTGGCTTTGCCAATTGCAGCGTTCCTAGGGTTGATTGCATCCTATCCTGCGCTGAGACTGCGCGAAGATTACCTAGGCATAACCCTTATAGCCTTCAGTGAGCTGGTTCGGGTATTTGCTCGAAACTACGAGCCCTTGCTGGGCGGAACCTTTGGTGCTGGTGTACCCAATTTTCTTGCTTTTCTCCCTGTTCAGCTGAGAAGTCTTGCTTTCTTTGCCATTGCTATTGGTCTTCTGCTCTTGATATGGGCTTTATATTACAGGCTTACAACATCGCCCTTTGGAAGGGTGCTGCGCGCTATTCGTGATAACCAGGTGGCAGCTCAAAGCCTCGGCAGAGACATAGTTAAGATTAGGGCAATCGTACTTGTCATCGGCTCCATGCTGGCTGCCATTGCAGGGGTACTCTACGCCTTTTACGTAGGGTCTGTCAATCCCGATGATTTCACAGTTATGAAGACATTCATTGTTGTCTTGATGGTCGTTATCGGGGGTAAGGGAAGTCCTATGGGTCCTCTTGCCGGTGCTGGAGTATACATCGCTTTAGACAGATCCATAACGTTTCTAAAGCAGCAAGTAAGCCTACCCATCGACATAAACTATTTCTCGTATATCTTGTTCGGGGTTCTCCTAATCTCGGTTATAATGTGGCGTCCCGAGGGCCTTATACCTGAGAAACCTCCCCTAACAGTAAGCGGGTCTACCCTGGAGGTGCGCGAAGAACAAGGCTCTAGCTGAATTCGTCATTTGTTGAATATAGCTTTAGGAAATTGTTAAGTATTATAGTCTTTAATTATAAAAAGACTTTTAATACGATTACATGAATAGAATGGTGGCAATCATTGTCCAAGTCTTCCCTAGAATTATTACTCAGACCCGAATCTATAGCTGTTGTCGGCGCCTCTCGTAGTCCTGAAAAAATTGGTTACCAGGTTGTGCGGAATCTTCTAGAAGCCGGGTTTCCAAGAGAGAAGATATTTCCTGTGAATCCCCATGCAGATGAAATCCTAGGCCTGAAATGCTATAGGTCTCTGCTAGAGATCCCCTACGACGTTGATCTCGCCGTTATCGTCGTTCCAGCCCCCGCGGTTCCCGACATCATAGACGAGGCGGGCAAGAAAGGGGTGAAGGCCATAGCTGTGATAACTAGCGGGTTCAAGGAAATTGGTAACTATGAGCTTGAGCGAAAACTCGTCGAGGTCGCGCGTAAGTATAATATGCGTCTGCTCGGGCCGAATATAGTAGGAATATGTGACACCGTCAAAAATGTTAATGCAAGCTTTTGCCAGGGGCTTCCGAGCCGTGGAGAGATAGCGTTTATAACGCAGAGCGGCGCCTTGGGAATAGCGCTGGTAGGCTGGACTAAGCTTAAGGGTATAGGGTTATCGGATCTGGTAAGCTTGGGGAATAAAGCCGACGTGAATGAGATCGATCTTTTAGAGTTTTTCGAGGAGGATAATCACACCCGTGTAATAACAGCTTATCTAGAGGGAATCGAAGATGGACGCCGTTTCATGGAGGTTGCCAGACGTGTGGTCAGGAAGAAGCCAATAATAATCCTGAAAGCCGGACGGGGTGCCAGGACAGCAGGTGCAATAAAGTCTCATACAGGCTCACTTGCGGGAAGCTTCGCAGCCTTCGAAGCTGCATTCAAGCAAAGCGGAGTGTTACTTGCTGACAGCTTTATCGACCTCTTCGACTGGGCTGTTGCGTTAGCGAAAAGCTACTTGCCTACTGGGCCAAACGTCGTTATCTTGACTAACGGTGGCGGAGCCGGTATAATGGCTACCGATGCCGCTGAAAACTGGAAAGTCAAGTTGATGGATATACCTGAGGATCTTGCTGGAAAACTAAGGAAACACATGCCACCTTTCGGCAGTGTTTTCAACCCCATAGATTTGACAGGCATGGCTGATGCTGAACAATACTATGGAGCTCTCAAAGACCTCCTGTTAGACACAAGGGTGAATGCCGTAGCGGTTTTGTATTGTCATACAGCGATAACTAACCCGCTCGAGATAGCACAGGCCCTAGTGAGAGCTGTGAGAGAGACAGGAAGCAAGAAGACGATCGTGGCTTCCTTCATCGGGGGAGAAGAGGTAAGCAATGCATGTAGTTTTCTCACTGAAAACAACATACCATGCTATGAGTCGCCCGAAAAGGCGATTGCGGCTCTCGGCATACTCTACAAGTATTCTAAGATTCGTGAACGTGTCGAGAAGAAAACACATATCAAGGTACAAGCGGATATTGATAAGGCACGTGAACTAATTTCGAGCGTTTTAAGGGAGGGCAGATATGTTCTAACACCTGCTGAGGCTGCAAGACTCGTGTCGTTCTACGGGATACCCGTTCTACAGAAAATCCTAGTAAGGTCACCGGAGGAGGCCTTAAGGACAGCCAGAGCTCTCGGCTATCCCGTGGTTATGGAGGTGGAGTCGCCGGACATCCTCCACAAGAGTGACATAGGTGGCATAATCCTAAACATTGATAGTGATGAGGCGGTTTTAGAGGCTTATAACAAGATCATGGATAACGTGGCTAAGAAAGCCCCCTCTGCTAGGGTGCAAGGCATAATTGTACGAAAGATGGCGGAGAAGGGTAAGGAGGTCGTTATTGGTATCCATCGAGACCCCGTCTTCGGGCCACTCGTAATGGTTGGGAGTGGTGGAGTACTAGTTGAACTGATAAAAGACGTAAGCTTCCGAATAGCTCCTCTCGCACTCGAGGATGCCGCCGAAATGCTTGAAGAGACCAAGGTCTACACTATACTGAAAGGCTACCGGGGCGAGCCCCCCTCAGACATAGACTCAGTTATCGACACCTTAGTGAAGATCTCTCAACTCGCCCTGGATATTCCCGAAATAGAGGACATAGACATCAATCCATTCTTCGTTTATGAGCAAGGTCGGGGAGCACTAGCAGTAGATGTGAAAGTTACCTTGGTGAAGCCAAGATAAATTATTGATTAGGTTAAATCATTATCCCAGTATTTTTAGTTTTGAGATTGTACGCTCTACTCACCCAAGACTTGAACTACTACCTTGCGGCTAGACCTAGGGCCATCCATTTCCACGAGGAATATTTCCTGCCAAGTTCCGCGGAGGAGTTGGCCGTTAAGTATCGGGAAGACAAGGTGAGCCCCTATTATCGCGGAGGCTATGTGAGCGTGTGCATTATCATCTATCCTATTATGAAGCCAGGGCTTATTTGGCGGTATCAACTCCCTTAATTGATTCAGGATATCTCTTATGAGGCCTGTCTCGTTCTCATTAGCTATGAGTGCGGCTGTCGCGTGAGGTACAAATATTAGGCAAATACCATTCTTAACATTCGACTCTCTGACTATTTTTTCCACGTAGCCGGTTATGTTGATCAACTGGAACTTCTCACTCGATGAGACTTCTACAATTCTCGTGAAGACATGCATCGATTTGCTGTATAGAGTATAAGCTTATATAATTCGCCTTCTCAGAGCTTCCACTATCAATAACAGGATTAATCCGGTAAGACTCGTGTGTATGGAGCCTCTATACCATAAACCATTTCTTCCAAGTATTGAAGACCTCCTATAGCAACTCGTACCCCGCTCTTAACGGCTTTAAACGCACACTCCAACTTATGGGCTAGCCCTCCTGTGACATCTATCCCAGCCTCGGTACTCTCAGGCAAAGTTGAGCCTGGTCTTATTGCGGGCAATAACTTAGCCCCCGGCTGACCTGGAGGTCTATCGTACACTCCTCCAGAACCCATGACGAATACGAGTGTATCAGCCTTAAGCTCTACAGCAAGATATGAGGCTATGTCGTCACCCGACAATATCGACAAGCCGCGAACAGTGTCTATGACGGCGTCGCCGTAGAGTACAGGAACTGTTAGTCTCTCCAGGAACATTCGCACAATCTCAACGTCGAGTTTTCTCATGATGCCGTTCATGCTGACCGCTATAGCGGATGTCTGGATCCCGACTGCCGGGATCCCCTTACTTAAGAGTTTTTCGACAACCTGTAGGTTGAGATAGCTCATCCAGTACCGCGTTTCTGCGAACCCGAATGCTTTCTCAAGTGATATTCCTCCCGCTGAAAGACCATACTTGGCAGCTGTAGGGTGGCCGAAGGAACCGCCTCCGTGGACAATAAGGAGACTAACACCCTTACTGTACAAGTTGGCTATGCGCTCCGAAAGAGTCTTAAGGTTATTTTCTCGTAGCGTGTAGGGGCTGTTTTTATCGGTGATGGCCGAGCCTCCTACCTTGATGACCGCTAGCATGCCCTCTGCTCCCTCGAAATCTCCTTGACTAAAACTCTCTTTTCTCGATAAACACTGCAAGCTCACGCAGCATTTCCCGGTAATTACTAGCAGGTAGTTTCTGCAACGCGGAAATCGCATGAAGAGTGTATTCCGATCGTAGTTTCTCAGCACGTCTAAAGGCATTAGTTTTCTTGATCTCGTCGACGGCTGCCGCAACCTCTTCCCAGGAAACCTCGGGCTTCGAAATAGTCTTATACAAAAGGCTATCTTCACCTAGCTCCTCGAGGGCCAGTTGAACCACAACGTTTCCCAGCTTATGTTCCTTTATATCTCCTCCGACCTTTTTGCCTGTTTTCCTCGCGTCCCCAAAAATATCAATTATGTCGTCGCTGATTTGGAAAGCGATGCCTATATTACGGCCGTATTCTCTTAATGCCTGAATAATTTCCTCTTCGACTATTCCCACCGAAAGGCCTCCAAAAACACATGACGTCTCGATGAGCACGCCGGTCTTCTTCTCGATCATGTTAAGATAATCCTCTAGTGAGATTTTTCGGTACCTGTTAGCCACAATGTAGGGCTCGTCCTCGCGTCCACTCTGCTCAAAGAGTATGTCGAGGCGTTCTCCGTCTGTTAAGAGTTTTATGGTGCGAGCCATGATGTCGTGGAATGTCTTAGGATCCCGTGTATCAGACAAGGCGTCAGCTATACTCTCGCGATAGTGAACTGCTACAAGGATCGCAGTGCTGAGCCCATACTTTTTCCAAACAGTGGGATAGCCCCTCCTAACCTCGCTATGATCAATTATGTCGTCTAGGATAAGCGAGTAATTGTGAGCCAGCTCGACGGCTGCAGCTGCCGGGTAAGCCTCCTCGGCCTTACCCCCTACAGCTAGTGCAGAAATAATAGTCAGGGCAGGCCTGACTCTTTTACCACCGATCTTAATTGGGTAGAGAACTGCTTCTTGGAACTCCGGGTTAGCATTTTTTAACAAATATTTCTCCATTATTGGGTCTATTTTCTTGCCATATTCTGCAAGTAAACTGACAGGATCACTCATTTACACGGCACCATGACAATCTTATCCGGCCTTTCAAGCTTTTAACAATTATGTGGTTATTTATGACGTTATATGCCGCGTTATAATGGTTAGAGGTGATTCATCACAAAGGTGTTTTGCAAAGTGTCACCGAAAATAATTTCTAACTTATCTTTATAACTAACCACGGGTTTACGCATGGATGTATTTCTTCTTGGACACCTAGTAGTAGACATAATCGTGCGAAAGGGCAACGTGAGGCGAAATCTCGGCGGAACAGTGACCTATGGCGCCATGGCGGCGCTTAGACATAGAGCAAGGCCACACATTATCTCAAAGATTGGCATAGATTTCCCGGACGAGTACTTCTTATTCCTCTCGAGAAGCGGTGTAGATACCACCTATATAACTGTCTCAAAAGATCTTCCTACTACTAAATTTAAACTAATTTATGAGGACTCTGACCGGACACTCTACCTGCTCTCACGCTGCGAGGATATCTTGTCAAGTGATGTTCCCCTAGAGAAACTCAAAGGTAATATAGCGATTATAGGGACACTCATCGGTGAAGTCTCGCCGGGAGTTGTCCAAGAGGTTTCTGAGAAAGCCGCACTAGTGGCTAGTGACCTGCAAGGCTATTTAAGGCGTGTCACACCTGATCGAAGAGTCATATTAAGCTCATCTCGTGAGGCATCTCTTGTGGCATCTCTCTCTGATATCGTCCATGCAGAGATCAGTGAGGGTAAAACACTCCTCGGCGATCTTCCGCCAGAGATTATTGCCAAAAAGCTCGTAGAGCTGGGTGCTGGAGTAGCCCTTGTAACACTTGGGGAAATCGGGGCGTATATCGCTACGTCTAATAAAACCTTCTTTGTACCCCCAGCTGAATCCAGCCGTGTGGTCGATAGAACTGGAGCCGGGGACGTCTTTACAACTGTCTTTGCTATTGAGTATCAGCGCTCGGGCGACATAAAAGAGGCTGCAAGTTATGCGTCTGCAGCCACCTCTTACCTTGTCGAGAAACCCGGAATAGATGGCTTGAAGAATAGATGGGAACTAGCCGGTAGGGCTGAGAAGGTTTTAATGAATATAAAGGAACTATAAATTCTTCGCCGTTAATTTTTTTATAATATTATCATGAATATATGCAATATGAGCTCACTGGTTGAAGACATAAACATCAGGATTAGAGAGGCCTATGACATCCTATCACCAGTAATTCACCACACACCTTTAATGCCGAGCAAGACTCTGAGCGACATGACTCAAGGCGAAGTTTTACTCAAACTAGAGAACTTTCAGAAAACAGGAGCATTCAAGGTTCGCGGCGCCTACTATAAGATCAGCAAGCTCAAGCAAAAGGAGGGGATTTCCCGAGTGGTGGCGGCAAGCTCGGGGAATCATGCTCAAGGCGTGGCTTATTCGGCGTCACAGCTAGGCATTGCGGCGACGATTTTCATGCCGCGTTACACTCCTTTCTATAAAGTCAACGCCACTAAAAGTTATGGCGCGCAAGTGATTCTGCACGGTGAAACATACGACGAATCATACAGGAAGGCTCTGGAGTTTGCTAACGCCCAGAAGATGCCCTTCATCCATCCGTTTGAGGATCCAGACATCATAGCAGGACAAGGTACCATTGGTGTCGAGATTTTCAAGGATGCACATCGAGTCGACGTTGTAGTCGTACCTGTGGGGGGTGGAGGGCTAATCTCAGGTATTGCTGTCGCTCTCAAGAAGCTAAATGATAAGATAAAGATCATTGGTGTTCAACCCTCTGGTGCGCCAGCAATGTATCTCTCTTATAAGCAGGGTAAGCTTGTGGAGACACCTAACGTGTTCAGCATAGCCGACGGCGTCATTGTTAAAAAGCCTGGGGAACTGACGCTGAAGATAATGGAGGAGGTCGTTGACGACATGGTTCTAGTGGACGACAAGGACACTGCGAGAGCGGTGTTCGTCCTATTGGAGAGAGCTAAGACTGTCGCCGAGCCCGCGGGTGCACTATCTGTGGCAGCACTTCTTTCAGGGGCCATCGACGTTAAAGGTAAGCGGGCTGTTGCTGTGGTCTCGGGCGGTAATGTTGAACCCTCCCTATTGTCACGGATAATCACACAAACGCTGTTCGTCGAGGGTAGACAGGTCAAGATTCGGGGAATGCTTCCCGACAGGCCAGGACAGTTGAAGAGAGTTATTGACGTAGTCGCTGACCTGGGATTAAATATCATATCTATAGAGCATGAACGTGTGAATCCTCTTGTGGCTCCCGGCCTCGCAGAGGTAACTCTTGGTATTGAGGTCCCCTCACGTGAAGTTATTAACCTGCTAATTGTAAGATTAAAGGAGCAAGGTCTCAGCTTTGAGGTGGTTTGAATGTCAAAGGAGGTAATTTTTACTGATAAGGCTCCAAAGCCTATAGGACCCTACAGCCAGGCAGTCAAGGCGGGAGGATTCATTTTTGTAGCTGGACAGATTCCGATAGATCCTAAAACGGGGGAACTAGTGACGGGGGGTATAAGGGAGCAGACGAAGCGCGTATTTGAAAACATAAAGGCGATCCTTGAAGCAGTGGGCGCCAGTCTCGAGGACGTTGTTTACGTCACTGTGTACCTTAAGGATCTAGGGATGTTCAAAGAGTTTAACGAGGTATACTCCTATTACTTTCAGAAAGACCCCCCGTCTAGGGTGACAGTCCAGGTAGCCGACCTCCCTCGAGGGGCTCTCATAGAAGTCTCCGTGATAGCAGCATCAAGACGATAAACACTGCTGCCGGCTGCCCACTGGGAGCCGGCTCCCGGTCATCTCTCTAAAGAGTTTTTCTCCTGGTGGTTGTAGCTTTTGCTTCTAGTCTTTTGCTGTGGCTTTGCTGTATGGGGGCGTAGGCTTCGATCTTGCTTGGTATTGGCGGGGTGTATCCCGCCTTTCTGGTGGTGTTCAAGCATGTGTTTATGTCAGCGTCGATCTCTAGGCTGCAGTTCTTGCGCAAGCATCGGAGCTTTCAGGGCGTACACCGGCATCCTCCCAGACTACAGGGTGGCGTTCGACAGCATGGATGCAATGCTGAGGGAGCTAGAAGAGTATAGGAGCAGGATTGAAGGCTTCCTCGAGGAATGGGAAGCGGAGAAGACATACTAGGATCTCTCCAAGATTATAGAGATGGGCTAGTGCGGGGGCCGGGATTCGAACCCGGGCAGGCCGACGCCAGCGGAGCCTGAGTGTGGGCCCCTCATAGGGACCGCCCCCTTTGACCTAGCTCGGGCACCCCCGCTAGTGATCATAACTGAGTGAAAAGTAAAATATTTTTCTTCCGTGAAGGCGGGAAAACATATATAAATTGTTTTTTCTTTATGCTGAGAGGGTTTCAATGGTCAAGGTATTTCAAGTCGAGGAAAGAGTTCCAGTACCAGAGAACGTAAAAGTATCCATCAATAACAAGAGAGTTGTAGTCGAGGGGCCACTCGGAAGGACTGAAAAGGACTTTAGCTTTGCTAAGAAAATAGAGATCACATATGAAGACAATCAAGTGAAAATAGAGGCTTTTCTCGCCAACAAGAGGGAATACTCTCTTGTCAAGACAATCGCTGCGCACATCAATAATATGATTGTAGGGGTGACTAAGGGATTCCGCTACAAGATGAAAATAGTGTACGCACACTTCCCGATGAACATAAAGGTGGACAAGGATAAAGTGATCATCGAGAACTTTCTCGGGGAAAGAGGTAAGAGATATGCTGAGATTCTCCCAGGAGTTAAAGTGAAGGTCGAAAAGGAAGACATTATAATAGAGGGCATCGACAAGGAGGCTGTCGCCCAGACAGCCGCTAGGATTCATCAAGCAACTCAGTTGAGGGGCGATAGGAGGCCAAGTCCTCATGGACGCGAAGGAACAGGTCCTGGCGTGCTCGACGGGATCTACCTATACGCTGTAGAACACATGAAGGCTTAAACCTCATGCAGGTTCACATAGGAGTCGATGACACAGATTCTCCACAAGGGTTTTGCACGACATTCCTTGGTTTTCTACTTACTCTCGAGTTTAAGAGGCTTGGCCTCACATTCCTGGATTTGCCATATCTGGTCAGGCTAAACCCTAATGTTCCATTCAAAACGCGCGGCAATGCGGCTATATCACTTCACCTAGAAGCACCCAATTTGACCATAGAAGAAGTGGTGAAACTACTCTCGAATCTAATATCAAAGTATTCAGAGAAACATGGAAAGACTTCTCCCGGCTTTGTAGTTGTTGTTGGAGAAGTCAACGAGGAGTTAAGGAAGCTCTACTCCAGAACTTTGAGGGAAGTCGTCCCGCTATCATACGTCAAGGAACAGATCAAAAAAGGTGTCTACGGTGAGGTCGTGGTAGGAGGTATAGGTAGGGGTAGAGGCCTCGTAGGGGCTCTAGCAGCTGTGGGGGCTTATCCCCTCGAGGATTACACGTATGAGTTGCTCCTTTACAGGGATCACATGGAAAGAGAAACAAGTAAGTTGGTTGACGAAGAAATACTCATAGAGTTCGACAGGAAGCACAGACCGCTGGTATTCGCTACATATGACTACGTAGAAAAACGGCTGCTCGCGGTACCACGCGGAGCAGATCCCGTGCTGCTTGGAGTTCGTTCACTAAGCCCTAGACCTCTCTTAGAGTTTCTCGAGGTTTATGCCTCAAGGGCTTTAAAGAGCAAGCCGGTTGGCTACATCATCTATAAGACAAACCAGGCTACGAACAGTCATCTGCATCTTAAAAAACAGGTGGGCCAGGTACGGCCATATGACTCCGTGGTAGTTGAGGGAGTCGTTAAGGGACACCCCAAGATAATCGAGTCGGGTCATGTTGTTGTCGAGCTCTGTGACGGTGAGGGTTGTGTTGAAGTAATGTTTTATCGCGAGACAGGCAGGCTTAACAGAGTTGCGAGGCTTCTTAGGCCAAGCGATAGGATCGAGGTTGGAGGTGGAATTATTCCTAGAAAAGGCTTAACCTTGAACGGAGAGTACGTGCGCATTATATCACTTCAGATGGACGTTATCATCCGAAACCCTATTTGTCCCAGATGTGGAGCACGGATGAAGTCGGCTGGTAAAGGAAAAGGTTACAAGTGTCTAAAATGTGGTTACAGGGCAAAAACACTCGAGAAATCTATAGAAGAGCGGCCCCGCATCTTAGAGCCGGGACTATACGTCCCCAGCATGAGAGCGTATCGTCACTTGACTAGGCCAAGAGAGATTTTAGGATTAGCACCGGAGCCTCTAGGAATTCTGCTTAGCAAAGGCGTCTTTGCTTCAAGAATGATTAGTCTGAATCCAGGGAAACAAGAAGAAATATGAAGACTATAATGTGGATGGTTTTCCGGGGGGTTATGGGCCAAGGAAGTCCTCTATTCTTGGAAGCTTCTTTGGTAGACCCTTACGTTCCCTAATAGCGAGGGCTATCTCTTCTAGCTGTGAGGATGGGACGGGAGCCCATCTGTAGAATTCGTATGCAAAGAAAGCCCTCCCCTGTGTAGCCTCTCTTAACTCGTCTGCGATGTTAAAGCTTTCGGCAACGGGCAGCTCTGCCAAGACACGCATCACCATGCCCTTCTCCTCCATACCCATGATTTTCCCTCTGTGCCTGTTAAGGACATTAAGTACGCCGCTTACCTGAGCTGTAGGGACCTTAACGTCTACCTTCAGGATTGGTTCGAGAAGTGTTGGCTTACCCGAGAGAAGGGTTGCCATTATACTGTTCTTTGTCGCCGGCATTATCTGGGCGGGGCCTCTATGGGCAGGATCCTCGTGTAGCACGGCATCTACCAGAACAACTTTAACGCCTCTGACTGGTTCCTGGGCAAGAGGTCCAGCCTCCATTGTCCACCTGAAGCCCTGAACTATTGTGTCCTTTACTTCGCGAAGGTACTGTATACCCGAGGTCTTGTTTAATATTATGTTGAAGTTCTCATCGATGTCCCATATGTTGCGAGCCTCGTCTGTGTCCCATCCAGCGTATTCTCTTAGTATCTGAGCCCTTTCCCGCCAGTCTTGGTCCGCAAAAACCTTGCCTTCCTGGAGAAGTTTTATTGTTTCCTCGTTAAGTGGCTCTGCATAGAAGTAGAGCTTATTGTGCTTATTGGGTGATTTTCCTTCAAATACCTGGCCTTTCTCTCTTATAGTTTCCCTGTATCTCACGATAGGCGGAGACGTGACTATTTCAATACCCGTTCTTTGCTTAAGCTCCCAGAGTGTGATTTCTAGGTGCAACGTGCCCACACCGCTCAGGAGGTACTCGCCGGTCTCCTGGTTAATATATACTTTTAGCGTGGGGTCCTCTATGGCCAGTTTCCTCAAAATGTCCACGAGTTTTGGTAAGTCGCTACTTTTCTTAGGCTCCAATGCGATTGTCACAACGGGCTCCGCAACGTATGTCAGGTGTTCAAAGGGAGTCATTGAATCCTTGAATTTGGTGTCAACAACAGTTTCACCTGCTCTAGCCTTCTCCAAACCAAGCATAGCAACGATGTTTCCGGCAGATATTTGTTCTGTCTTCTCTCTATAGGGTCCCATGTAAAGGCCCACCTGGAGTACTCTAGCTGAGTCTTTTGCGTTGAGCAGGTAGACTTCTTGACCCTCTGTAACCGTTCCGCTGAAAACACGTCCCGTAGCGACATGACCTGCGTGCGGGTCTATAGTTATCTTGCTAACAGCGACCACTGTTGGCCCGTCGGGGTCACATTCGAGCATGGCTTTACCTATCTCGCTATTAAGATCTCCGCGCCACAGTTTCGGGACTCTATATCTCTGGGCCTCGCGTGGATTCGGTATGTGTTCTACAACCATGTCCAGAAGCGCAACGTACAGGGGGAACTCCTGGGCGAGCTGTTCCTTGTTATCATGCAGGTAAGCGTCCACAATATAGTCGAATTTCACCCCCTTCTCAATCGCGAGAGGGACGGTGAGCCCCCACTTGTGAAGCGCGCTTCCAAAGGCAACTTGTCCTTTCGAAAAATCAACCTTCCACTTGTCTTTGAACTCCTTGTCCGCGTAAAGGTCTATTAGAGCATTGAACTCCTTAACTATCTCGATAAAACGCTGCTGGATTTCTTTTGGCTCAAGCCGGAGCTCCTTAATCAGCCTATCAACCTTGTTTATATAAAGTAAAGGTCTAACATACTCCTGTAGCGCCTGTCTTACCACGGTTTCGGTCTGAGTCATTACTCCCTCAACAGCATCTACTACGACAATACCGCCGTCCATCATTCTAAGGCTTCTTGTTACATGTCCAGTAAAGTCAACGTGTCCAGGAGTGTCCACAAGGTTGATCACATAGGGCTTGCCATGCCACTCGTGGTAGAGTGAAACGTTGGCCGCTTTCACCGTCATCTGTCTCAGCTGCTCGATCTCGACGTAGTCTAGCGCTAGTGCCTGTCCAGCCACCTTAGGACTCAGGATGCCTGCCCCCATCAGGAGGGAGTCAGAAGTCGTAGTCTTCCCATGATCCACGTGGGCTAGAGTACCTATATTCCTCACTTGCTCGACGTTCCTCATTATTTTGACGATATCGGAGACCTGCTTATAGCGGACCATCCTTCACACCCATTTCGCTAACGAAAAACGGCTAACCTTTTATAAATCTTGTCGGGGTTCTCGTAGAGCCCGCCTACTTATACTGTTTTGGTTAAGCCGCCTGCGCCACTGAGGGCCTGCCCCCTTTACCCCTCTGGAGGGTTATGATTTGCTCCTGGCGGTGTTGTCTTTCTTCTTGGTGAGGTCTATGATGCCTTGGCATGTCGGGGTGTAGGCTTCGGTCTTGCCGGGTGTGGGCGGGCTGTATCCTGTTTTGTGGGCGATGTTTAAGCATTCGTTGATGTCTGCGTTTACCTCGAGGCCCCCAGTCTTGCACATGCTTCGCTACGCTGACGTCCTCCCAGACCACAGGAAGGCAATCGACAGCATCGATGCAATGCTCAGGGATCTAGAAGAACATCAAAGCAGGATCGAAGGACTCCTCGAGGAATAGGAGACAGAGAAGACATATTAGTGATCCCGCAAGATTATTGTTCGGTTTATCCTGGCTATTTTCCCGACTGGGACTTGACCAGAGGATGTAGAGCCACGTATTACGTCATAGGAAGCAGGGGGTAAGGTTGCATTATAGCTTACCTGTGAAGTAGAGGATCTGCCTAAATAAATTTTTAAATGTTTTTCTCCGCAAGTTCACGGAACTTTTGCGCAAGATTTCGCAGCTCGGTTTCCAATGATTCAATTCTCACATTGTATTCCTTTTTATCAAGTCTACCCACGCGGTAGTTTCGCTCTATTTTTTCAATCTCGTTCATCCTCTGATGTATTCCCTCCTTTATTCTCACCATCTCATTGGTTATTTCACGCCCAGCATCGCCTAGCTGCCCTAAAAGCTTCGAGACCTCTGTCTCGAGCGCGGTGTCTCTTTTCTCGTATTCCCGGATCACGGATACGATCTTCGTGGTTCCGGCTTTTCTGGCACGTAGGCTGTTCAGGTTCTCGATGGCTGTGATCAGAAGTTCTTCGCGGCGTAGGAGTATTTTATATATTGCTTCTGAAACCTCTCTCGGAACAGTTGTAGCGGTTAATACCTTTTCCTTTGCCTTCTCGACCTTGTTACGTCTAATTCTCGCAACTGCGAATACACCTGTAGCTAATAAGAGGATTAAAACAAGTAGAATTATTACCGTCTCGGCCAAGCTCAGACCTGTTGAAGGCTTAAAAACAATGTTCGAAACAGGTACTCTCGGATAGAGGTCAGCCTGGAAGAGGGGTCCTACAGGCTTTAAGACGTAGCATTGAAGGCTTCCAGTTACTGTCTCACCTGTGGTAAATTCCTGCGGGACTGTCAGCGACCCTCTTATACACAGCTTAACACTGTAGTCCGTTACGACAAAGCCAAGCCCCATGTATGCGTTGATCATGTTGCTACGGTTCGTATGATACCTTAGTGTCAGGACGGTTCTCTGTCCCACAAGCTGAACGGATGACATGAGTGTGATTAATATCAGAGTAGAATTTGAAGCGTTGTAGCTGTGCCAATAGTTCCTGGGATAGGGGCCCAGAAGCCCCTCGGCTCCATCAAAGACATAACTTACTGGAAGAGCTATCGCTAGGGACGTTATTGGATAGTTTGACAGTTGAAGTATCTCAACTGTGTCCTCGTAAACTATTTTGTCTGCCTCCAAGATTATTGTTCGGTTTATCCTGGCTATTTTCCCGACTGGGACTTGACCAGAGGATGTAGAGCCACGTATTACGTCATAGGAAGCAGGGGGTAAGGTTGCATTATAGCTTACCTGTGAACCCATTACTTTTCCAAAGGTGCTGTTGACATTTATCCCCGTGGAAAACGATGCAGTGCCACTAACGTTTGTAGCGTAGCCGAACGGGCTTAGAGGGATCGGGAACCTTATCTCGATCGTGGTGAGATTACTCGTTACTATGTCAAAGACAAAAGTAATGTTGACCTGCCTGGCGGGATCACTAAATGCAAACTTCACCTGACTCTTATCCACGACGGCTAACACATTCCTCTGCCTCTCCGTCTGAGCTACAGCTAGTACAAGTTTCCCAGTATAGCCTGAGACATTAAAAGAAAGTGAGGTCGTGGGCTCGGGAAGCTCTATATGATAAAATACTAGTCCATAACCATACTCGATGCGCGCACTAACAGTGGCCTTGGCCGGAATTGAGGGCTGAGCCGTCAGCAACGGTGCTAGAAATAGGGGCATCCATAACAGGATTGCTAGTATCTGGCTCAGAGTTTTGCGGTCCATTTAATCCCCTCTTGCTTAATCATCGCAGTTATAATTCTTTTTCCAGAGCCACTAGTTTTTTAATTTCTACTTCTTGTAGGTTCAAGGGAATATTAAGTGAAGGTTTTCATCGAGACGTTTGGCTGCTGGCTGAACAAGGGAGAAAGCGACATAATGAAGACTCTCTTAAGAGAAAGAGGACACGAGGTTGTAGACACACCAGAAAAAGCTGACACCGTGATTGTCAACACATGCGCTGTGAGAGGAGACACTGAGACGAAGATCTTTAGGGAACTAACGAGGCTCGAAGCCCTGAGGAAAAAGACCGGCTTCCGACTAGTCGTGACGGGCTGCCTCACAAACGTTCGACCCAAGTCTATCCTTGAGATTGCTCCCGAAGCCAGCCTAGTGGAGCCCGACTCCCTTGAGAGAATAGTAGAGGTTGTCGAATCCGAAAAACAGTTGCTTCTTCTACGCAGCTATCCTCGCATGAGAAACGTTCTGCCGGAGTTTGAAGGAGGCGTGACATATATCCTCCCAGTCCAGTCAGGTTGTCTCGGAGCGTGCTCCTTTTGCATCGAGTGGGTTACCCGTGGCTTAGGAGTAAAGAGTTACCCCTTGGACAGCATTGTCAAGGCTGTAGAAAATGCAGTGAAAAAAGGGGCAAAGGAGGTATACCTCGTCGGTCAAGATCTCGCCACTTACGGCTACGACCTTGGAACAAACCTCACGGCCCTGATCGAGGAGATTCTCCAAACAGTGAAAGGAGAATACAGAATAAGAATAGGAATGATGGAACCCATGCTCCTCAGGTCGCAGATAGATGGACTTCTAACCCTTGCGAGAGATGAGAGGCTCTATAAATACTTCCACATACCTGTACAATCAGGAGACGACAACGTCTTAAAGCTGATGAACCGAAAGTACACGGTTTCCGAGTACAGGGATCTAGTAGGTCGGATCCGGTCCCAGGGCTTATCCTCAAGCATAGCTACCGACATAATAGTAGGCTTCCCCGGCGAGGACGAAAATGCTTTCAACAACACTCTCAGGCTGCTAGGCGAGCTGATGTTCGATAAGGTTCACATAGCGAGATACACTTTGAGGCCCTTCACGAAAGGCTATCTTATGAAAGGACCCCCAGAGCCCCTCAAGAAGCTTAGAAGCAAAATCGCTACAGAACTCTCGTTCAGAATAGCCTATGAGATTAACAGGAAATACCTTGGAATGACAAAAGAGGTTCTAATAAACTCAGTTTCAATGAGAGGCGATTTTACCGGGCGAACACCAGAATACAAACCGGTGGTATTCAAAGACTATGACCTCGAACTAGGTGCCTTTGTAAAAGCGAGAATAGTAGATGCTTCACCCTTACATCTCGTAGGCGAGGTTGTAGACTAGCCACTCCAGCTCTCTAGGTACTTCTTCTGCTCCTCCGTAAGCCTCTCTAGGCGGACACCTAACGCCTTGAGCTTTAGCAGAGCTACGCGGTTGTCTATGCTGCGCGGGAGCTTATACACCTTTTTGTCCAGCTTTTCCCACTTTTTCACTATTGTCTCAACAGCGAGCGCCTGGTTCGCGAACGACAAGTCCATCACTTCACTTGGGTGCCCCTCAGCTGCGGCAAGGTTTACAAGCCTTCCCTCACCTATAAGATAAACTTTCCTCCCGTTAGGGAGCCTGTATTCCCGGACATTCTCGTTTATATCTCTTGAGCCTACGGCTATCCTTTCGAGATCGCGAACAGATATTTCGACGTTAAAATGCCCAGCATTTGCAAGTATAGCCCCATCCCTCATCTTTAGCAAATGTTCCGCACGGATAACGTCGGTATTACCAGTCGCTGTTATGAACACGTCGCCGGTCTCGGCAGCAGAGGACATGTCAGTGACGTAGAAGCCCTCATAGTATGCTTCGAGGGCCCGGACAGGATCGACCTCTACAACAGTCACGCGTGCACCCATCCCTCTTGCCCTCCAGGCTATCCCCCTTCCAACCCACCCGTAACCAGCAACTACGACGTTTTTACCCGCGAGAAGAATGTTAGTAGCTCTCAATATTCCGTCAATAGACGACTGCCCTGTGCCAAACCTATTATCAAACATGAACTTGGTCAAGGAGTCGTTTACTGCAAAAACAGGGTAAAGGAGCTTCCCCTCCTTTTGGAGAGCTTTAAGTCTGATGACACCTGTGGTGGTCTCCTCAGTCCCCCCTCTTATCTTTTCCACGATGGAAGAGGAGAGAACCTTAGACCCTATCTCGTAGTCTATCCCACGCGCTTCACCTAACGCTACCTTGTGCAACATGACTGTTAAGTCTGCTCCATCATCCATCGTAACGTCTGGTCCCATCGAGGCTGCAGACGCGATCGCGGCGAAGTAGTCTTTCTCGCTCATCCCCCTCCAGGCGTAGACATGTATTCCCTCCTTAGCCAGGTATGCTGCGACATGGTCCTGAGTCGATAGTGGGTTTGAAGCCGCTAGAGCGATCTCGGCTCCGCCGTCTCGCAAGGTGAGCATTAGTACAGCGGTCTCCTTCGTTACATGCATACATGCAGCTATCCTCACGCCTTTCAAGGGTTTCTCTTTTTGGAATCTTTCGCGGATTAGTCGAAGCACCGGCATGTTCTGCTCTGCCCACTCGACTGCCAGTTTGCCTCGGTCAGCGAGTGAGATGTCTTTAACCTTATATTTTTCAGGCATTTTGTTTCCTCGTGTTAATTCAAACAGGCACGGCTTTAACTAGTTTATTGTCGCTAGCCTAAGATTAGCCACCCCTCCTGCCCTGCGTCACTGAGGCGTGCTCCCGGTTACCCTTCTAGGGGTCATTGTTTTTGCTCCTGGTTGTCGTATCTTGTCTTTCTTCTCGTTGAGTGGTGTGGCTCCCTGGTGTGTTGGCAGGAAGGCTTCGGTCTTGCCGGGTGTGGGCGGGCTGTATCCTGTTTTGTGGGCGATGTTCAAGCATGTGTTTATGTCAGCGTCGATCTCTAGGCCGCAGTTCCTGCACATGCATCGAAGCCTTCAGGGGGTATGCTGACATCCTCCCAGACCACAGGAAGACACTCGACAGCATCGATGCAATACTCGAGGAGCTAGAGGAGCACAGGAGCATGCTCGACGGCCTCCTCGAGGAATAGGAAGCGGAGAAGACATACTAGGATCTCTCTCCAATATTATAGAGATGGGCTAGTGCGGGGGTCGGGACTTGATCCCGGGACCACCACCGCTCTGGAGGATCCCGCCAACCATGATTGGACTATGAATAGAAAAGAACGAATGAATACGGAGGAATACAAGGCTTAGAGAAGAGCTTCATCAAGGTAGTGTGCGCACTGGCATCCACGCTTCTCGGGTATTCTCGGTACCAGTGCAACTAGGAGTCTGCGAACTTTTTCCGTGTTCTCGGACATTACCCTCGCGACTTCCATTGCTGTAACGGGTTTCTCCGCCCAGACATCGTAGTCCGTCACCATGGCTATGTTCAGGAAACACATGCGGGCTTCCCTGGCCAGGTTCACCTCAGGCACTAGCGTCATACCTACTATGTCTGCTCCGAACTGTCTCCATAGCTTCGACTCAGCCCTAGTAGAGAACCTCGGCCCTTCGATGCACACATAGGTTCCCTTCTCATGTACCTTGATATTTAATTCTCGCGCAGCGTCTAGACAGAATCTGCGAAGCTCGGGACAGAACGGGTCAGCCATGGATACATGGGCGACTACCGGCCCATCATAGAATGTGTAAACTCGATTTTTAGTCATATCGATGAACTGATCAGTGCAGACGAAGTCGCCGGGCTTATATTCCTCTCGTAGGCTTCCTACCGCCGATACAGAGATTAGCCTCTCAACACCTAGTTCTCTCAGCGCCCAAATGTTTGCACGATAGTTTATTTTGTGTGGCGGTATAGAATGCTTCTTACCGTGCCGTGGTAGAAATGCTACTTTTACCCCTTTTATGTGTCCGATCATTATATCCGATGAAGGCGGACCGTAAGGGGTGTAGACCTTTATTTCCTGGACGTCTTCTAGGAAGTCTGGAGAATAGAGCCCGGAGCCCCCGATTATTCCTATCTTGACCCTAGGTATTTCTTTGCTCATTAATAGAAACGAATCACCTAAATTAATAAAATTTTACCGTTGGAAGATTTACAAGTTTAGTATAATTTCCTCTCCATTCGCTGTGGAAAAACCGTGTTCTCCTAATAGATAGGAAGACAACTCTTCTCTGAAGCCACATACAGGTATAACAATGTCCGGGCTGCTTCGACGAACGTAATCGATGATCTGCTTGAAATCTCCATGACTGCTCAATGGGATTCCGCTCTTCATAGCCCAACCCGTTAAGGGGATGCTCTGAATCCCTCTTGGGAACTTTCGAGAAAGACGAGCAACGAAGGGGGCGCCACGGGACGGGTTATTATTGATAGCATATCTCCCTAGAATTTCCCCAAACTTCTCATATATTTCATTGTAGACTGCTATTTCAGGCTCCACGAGAACAGGAAGATCTGTGGCCATGCTGAGCAAGGCTGTTACTTCTTGGGCCACCCCCAGTTTTCTAGCCTTTAAAGCTATTTCTCTATCGCTACCCTTTTCTCTTACTAAAGAGAGCAGCTGAGAATATATTTCCTGGCGTTTAGGAAAGACGTAGATGGGGAGTCCATATGTAGCATCGATCAAGAGTACATCCGAGCTCAACGGCTTGGCGGGTTCGAGGATAATTCTCTTCTCTAAATTGAAGTCTCCCGTATACACGAATGTCACATCAGCTAGCTCTATCCGAAACTGGAGACTACCGATTATGTGTCCAGCATCAAAGGCCTCAACCGTGAACTTCTCGGACTCAATTTTCTCTCCTGGATTAATTTCAACCACGTTTTTCAACCGTTTTTTAGGGTCTATGATCATCCTGCTAGCCGTGCTCATGAGTATTCTGACACCGGTGGAGGATATCCGCCTGAGAACTCCGGGCGTGTAGTGGTCGCTGTGAGCATGCGAGACTAGTACGAGGTCTGGCCTCTTACTGGGTAGGACTAGCGGGTCGATTAGTATGTTTGTTGTGTCTCCTTCCAGAAAAACACCCTTGGAAATGTGTATCCTGAATTGTCGCATGATCTAACGCTGCTGTACGATGATTTTTTCTTCTCCCACTATACGGATTTTACCCTGTCGTGCCAACTTGTCTATTGCCAGTTTATAATAGCGATCCCCCACGTCTATCCCATACCACTCCCGGAATGTCTCTATGAGTTCCTTAAGCGTCAACTCGTTCCTCCCGCTCTTGGAGTACTCGACTAAAATTTTCTCTATGAAGTTTGTCGTGTCCTCGGCACGGGTCCACGGGTACTGGTACCAGACCCATTCCTTGACCTCGTCAACGTAGAAGTCTGGCTTTATCTTTGCAACGCTGCTTATCCACTGCATCACAGCAACTTTTATCTCTCCAGGCGAATAATTCTTCTCAATATACTCTTTTGCCACGATAATCGAGTCTCCCGTGTCGCAGATATCGTCGACTATGAGAACCTTTTTACCTTTGAGGTCGGCCTGAAAGCCATACCTCACGTGCGCGGTGGCAGTGATTTCCGCGGCCTTACCCCAGTGGAGGACCTGTATGCTTACAAGATCATTTATGTCGAGGAAATCGCATACCAGTCTGGCTGGGATGTACCCCCCGCGAGCAATCGAAACAACTATATCCGGGCGCCAGCCGCTTTCCTCAATCTTCTTCGACAAACTGTAGGTCCAGTTGACTATCTCATCCCAGGATACAAGCTTTGTGTTAACCTTGGGCACAATTAGTTTTAATTTATATGCCTTGATAAATATTCTTTGTGGCGAATTGGTTGCGGGAGGAAAGGATGGGTGAAAGGATAAAAGCTTTCCTGGTTGGTGGTCGGATCATCGTACTTGACCGTGAAAGGGCAAACACTCTTTATTTCCGGGAGGGGTTCTACGGCCGTTTTTTTACTGTCCCAAAGCCCAAAACGCCGGATGTTAAAAAAGAGCTAGAGCTCTCCCCGTTTGACGCGCTGTACCTGCTCGAGAATGGGGTCCTAGAGTTATACGACGAGAAACACGAAGTCATATCTATTGAGAGGTTCAAGGACCTCGCAAGGAAGTCCTATGAAAACTTTGATGATGCCTATGCTGTCTACAAGGATCTTCGAGGCAAGGGGTACGTCGTGAAGTCCGGGCTAAAGTTCGGCTCTACTTTTGCTGTGTACAAGGTGGGACCAGGCTTCGACCATGCCCCCTTCCTGGTTCACGTCCTAGCTTATGATAGTAAGCTTGACCCGCTCGAGATAATCAGAGCAGGTAGGCTCTCGCATTCAGTCAGGAAGAAGTTCCTCCTAGCCTATCGGGATCCTGTAGACGGTAACATAAGGTATTTCATTTTCCGGTGGCTCATGTAGGCCGCCCACGCTCACAAATCAGAAATCGATGGCTCTATCACTTTTCAGGCTCGAGCTGCTTCATCATCGCTTGTTTTCCAGCTTGCTTGGATATTAGCTTTTCCCTATGATGTATGAAAAAGGATATTTCTTAGCCTGTTGTGAGTCAAAACGTGCCTATTCAGGTTGGCGTAGTAGGGAAACCCAACACCGGGAAATCTACTTTTTTCGCGGCAGCGACGCTTTTAGACGTTAAGAGAGCTCCTTATCCTTTCACAACTATAAACCCGAACATAGGGGTGGGATACGCGAAGCTGAAATGTGTATGTACGGAGCTTGGAGTAAAGGATAATCCTAGGAATTCTATATGCATTAACGGCTGGCGCTTTGCCCCCATTGAGCTGATAGACGTAGCTGGCCTTGTCCCAGGAGCATGGCAGGGTCGAGGTCTGGGAAACATGTTTCTTGACCATCTTAGGCGGGCCCCCGTCTTGTTGCATATTGTGGATTCGGCAGGGACTACGGATGAAGAGGGGAGGCCGGTTAAGCCGGGGACTCGCGATCCAGTCGAGGATGTTGCTTTTCTCGAGAAAGAGATATCAATGTGGATGTTCCAGATAATCAGTAAGGACTGGGAGAGGATTTCCAAGCTTATAGAGTTACAGAAGAAGTACGACGAGTTGTACACCCGCTTTAGCGGACTGGGAATCAAACCAGAGCTAGTATACGGGGTCTTAGAAGAGCTCGGTCTCCACTCTAAAAAGGCCACGGCATGGACCCAGGAGGATCTTCAGGCTTTAGTTGCTCTAGTTCGAGAAAAAGCTAAACCTATGGTCATCGTGGCAAACAAGGCAGACCTTGATACGGCTGAAGACAATATTAAAAGGATGAAAGAAGAGCTTGGGAATAAATACAGGATAGTACCGGCCAGTGCTGAAGCGGAACTGGCTCTCAAGAAGGCGGCAAAGGCAGGACTCATCGAGTATATTCCCGGTGAGAGTGATTTCCATGTAAAAGGGCCTCTAAAGCCTGAGCAGGAGAAGGCCTTAGAGTATATTCGCGAAAAGGTTCTCAAGCGCTGGGGTAGTACCGGAGTTCAAGCCGCTATAGACACGGCTGTTTTCGATGTTCTAGGGATGATAGCCGTTTTCCCCGTTGAAAACGAGAAAAAGTTCACGGACAGTCTAGGCAATGTACTGCCTGACGTATTCCTTGTTCCCAGGGACACGACTGCTAGAGGCTTTGCCTTCCTGATTCACACAGATCTTGGCGAGAGGTTTGTATCGGCGGTAGATGCGAGGACCGGAAGGCGTATCGGCGCTGATGAGAAACTCTCTCATCGAATGGTTATCAAGATAATAGCTCGTGCCTAGTCTGGGGATTCCTGTGCTTGTCGAGCTAGAAGGTGTCTACTACAGGTATCCTGATAGTAGTGACTGGGTATTAAAAAACATAAACTTCAAGGCGGGAGAGGGCGAGTTCATACTTATTCTAGGGCCCAGCGGTTGCGGGAAGAGCACGCTGGCGAGAGTCCTCAACGGGTTAATACCTAACTTTTACGGTGGTCTTTTAGATGGTAAGATCAATATAGTCGGGAATGATCCCAGGAAAGTTCCAACCTATGAAATGTCCAGGCATGTTGGTTTTGTCTTTCAGAACCCCGAGAACCAGCTGTTCTTCACAAACGTCGAACGCGAGGTGGCATTTGGCCTGGAGAACCTCGGATATCCTCCTGACGAGATTCGCAGAAGGGTCTTAAAAGTGTTGGAGGAATATGATCTCATGGAACTCAGGGAAAAGTCTCCCTTTGAGCTGAGCGGTGGACAGCAACAAAAGGTTGCACTGGCTTCGGTGATGGCCCTTGAGCCTCGCGTATTAATTCTCGATGAGCCTACGGCGAACCTCGACCCGCTGAGTGCGTTGAAGGTTCTGGGCCTAGTCAAGAAAAAAACCCTAGAGTCGAAGCTAGCAACACTTGTCATCGAGCATCGGCTTGAGATAGTTCTTCCTTTTGCAGAGAGAGTTGTGGTAATGGCTGAGGGTGAAATCGTCTACGACGGGGATCCTCTAGGAGCTCTCGAAAGGTATGGTTACCTCACGGGTAAACCTTTCATCATAAGGCTTATCGAGAGATTGGAAAAGGAAGGAATACAACTTAAGGCCAAGTCCCTGTCCCCTGAGGATGTTGCCGCTAGTCTGTTAGATATTCTAGAGAGGGGTGTGACGCGTGTCGGAGGTAATTAGAGTAGAAGATCTATATTTTGAGTATACTGAGGGGGTACAGGTTTTAAAAGGTATTAATCTCTCGATACGTGCCGGGGAATTCATAGCCATCATGGGAGAAAACGGTGCAGGTAAAACCACGCTGATAAAACACTTTAACGGTGTCTTGAAGCCTATAAGAGGAAGGGTACTCCTTAAAGGCAAGGATACGCGTCACCTCTCGGTAGCCGAGGCTTCAAAGATAGTAGGCTTAGTGTTCCAAAACCCGGATCACCAGCTTTTCAACGAGACTGTTTACGATGAGGTTGCGTTTGCGCTTAGAAACTTTGGATATCCAGAGGATATAATTGAGCGGCGTGTCGAATGGGCTTTGAAACTGATGGAGCTTTATAAGTACAAGGACAGGTCACCCTATACGCTGAGCGTTGGCGAGCGAAAACGTCTAGCGATTGCAGCGGTTCTGGCTTATGATCCCGAAGTATTGGTTCTAGACGAGCCGACTGCTGGACAGGACTATGTGCAAAAAGAGAAGATATCCGAGACTCTAAACCTCCTGAGAACCTTAGGAAAAACCATAGTCATCGTTACCCATGATGTCGAGTTTGTTGTCGAGCATGTTAACCGCATCGTTCTGATGTCTTCGGGTCGTATTATAGCATCGGGCCCTCCTTTAGAATTATTTAGGAATCCAGCGCTGCTAAGAGAGGCCCGCCTGCTCCCTCCACAGGCTGTGAGATTTTCAAGGTTTTTGACGAGTAGAGGAGTGCCAATCAAAGACTGTTTTAACATCGATGCATGTGTGCAAGAGCTTCTAGGTGGTTTGCGTGGAGGCTCTTAAGGCGTTTAAGTTTACCCGAAAGAACAGTGTTGTTGATAAATTAGATCCCAGGACAAGGTTCTTCGTGACTCTCCTGTTAGCAGCGCTTTCGCTCTTAACGCTTGAGGTGAAGCGTCAACTACTACTCTTAGTACTGGTCTTCATAATTTCAATTATTGCAAAAAGATTCTCCCTGCTTATAAAGGGGCTTAAAGGCGTCGTTCCTATTGCCGTTCTTATCTTTCTGCTAAACTGGATAACAGAACTATCTCAAGGCTTTGCCACACCCTTAGCTATGACTCTTCGTTTCCTAGTGCTTACATCCTCATTTTCCCTCTTTTTCCTAACAACTCCTCCCGATGATCTAGCTCTCGCCCTAGAACAGATGCATGTTCCACGTGACTATTCTCTCCTTGTAACGATGTCCTTCAGGTTTGTTCCGACTCTAGCACAAGATGTCCAACTTGTTTTGGACGCTCTCAGGAGTCGGGGGCTAGAGGTCGAGAAAGGTAAACTGAGAGACAGGGTGAAAAATTATGTTTACCTTATGGTACCCTTGGTGGTGTTCGAGGTTCGTCGAAGCCTAATGATAGCTGAAGCTTTAGAGGCGCGAGGGTTTGGTGCGAGAGTGAAACCTTCTCGAATGGTAACATTGAAATTCGCGAAGAGAGATGCTATTGCGTTAGCTTTGATTTTAGGCTTTACTGCAATATTTCTCTCTATGAAATAAAGCCGCCCTGCGCCACTGGGGGGCGGCTCCCGGGTTACCCCTTCTAGGGGTTATTGTTTTGCTCCCGGTGGCCGTGTTTTTTCTTCTCGGTGAGTGGTGTGACGCCTTGGTGTGTTGGGATGTAGGTCTCGATTCTGGTCGGTGTTGGCGGGGTGTATCCTGTCTTCCTGG
>ERZ1669248.271-NODE-271-length-28119-cov-37.487137_pt1 | contig 28119 bp, 31 predicted proteins | sample MGYA00579296_ERZ1669248 | MGnify/ENA primary metagenome ERZ1669248 (study PRJEB41166, sample SAMN08046057) | hot springs metagenome | biome: hot spring; feature: neutral hot spring; material: thermophilic sediment; isolation source: thermophilic sediment from...
TTGATAACATAAGTGGAGTTTCTGGATTCTTAGGATTTTTTAAACTGTTTAAATCCTTTAAAAGCAGGAGTAAAAAATGAAAAAATTTGTAAAATGGCTGATTTTAGTCCTTGCAGTTTTAGGTATTGGCTATTTTGCTTACAGTCGTAGAGAAAAATTAAAGGAGCAGTTAGAAGAGATAGAGTCTAAAATAAAAGAGTCAAGATTTTCTAAAAATATCAAAGAAAAATTTCAAGAAGCCATAGATAGTTTAAAGGCTGTTATAGAAAAGGAAGAAAAAGTTGACACAAACTCAGAAGACATTATACTTAATATTGTGGAAGAAAAAATTAAGAAGCTCGAAGAGCTAATTAAACAGGAGGAAAGAAAATGAAAAAAAAGACTTTACTAATTGCTTTAGGGTCTACTTTAGCTGCAGTGGGAGCATACTTTGCTTACAAGAGAAGAGATGAAATTCTTGAAAAGCTTTCAGAAGTTAGAGAGTCTTTAAAAGAAGCAGAACTTACCGAAAAAGCTAAATCTGCTTTTAATGATGTAATAGAAAAACTCTCTTCTTTAGTTAAAAAATCAGAAGAGTTAACTGAAGAACAAAAGGCAAAAGAGATAGCCGAACTTGAAGAAAAAGTTAGAAAGTTAGAGGAAGTTATAAAAGCAGAATCTTGAAACTAAAAGGAGGGGTTTTCCCTCTTTTACTTAAGTTCTTATTCTATTCAATTAGAGATTACTTTTCTAAGAATTACGGATATCATAGCTCAGCGTTGACATTCTTTTTACTTCTATCTATATTCCCTTTGTTTATATTTCTTCTTTCGGTTTTTAGTTTACTGGCTTTTTTCAACATATCCTACGTTTACTATATTTTGTATAACCTTTTTCCTTCATTTGCAAAGGATATTTTAGATAATGTCTTAAAGTTCTACAACACGGAAGTATCTATAAATCTTTCATTTTTTAGTATTTTTATATCTTTATATTTTTCAAAAGACCTTTTTATAGCTATTCAGATGGCTTTCTCTTACGTATGGGAGACTGAATACAAAGGAAATAGACAAAACTTAATTGTTGCTATTATATCTTTACCGGTTCTGGCTTTAATATTTACAGGGATTTACATTTTTATGCTTCTTTTAAAGTTTATTCAAGAAATCAAACATTTTTTAGAAAGTTTAAATATTTTTTTCCTAAACTGGCTGCTGGAAATAATAAACTTTCTAAACAAAAACATTAAACTCTTATCTTATTCTTCAAATGTGCTGAAAGTATTCATTATTTGGTTTTTTGTTTTTCTACTTTTCTATTACTTTACTCCTAAAAAAGTTTTTAAAAGAGATGTTTTAGTAACTTCTTTAATTTTTACGTTCTTTTTACTTGTGCTTGAATTTTTGTTTAAAATACTGCTACTTAACTTTTTATCTAAAAATCCCCTGTTTTTAACTTTAGGTTCTATTTTTGTCTTTATTATGTGGGCAAAATTTTCTTTTGATATTATTTTGATTGGAGAAAGGTTTTTGTATTACTTAAGTAATAAAGCGGAAGGTAGAAACCTTCCGCAGTAGTTTTTAGTATAGTCTAAAGTGTCTGTTAAGGAATTTTTGCCATGTTGAAGGTAGTTTATCTATCTCTTCTTGTGCTATCTTCAAAACTTTGTCTTTTATTTTGTTTACATCACATTTTGCTCTTAGTTTTACGTCGCAAACCTGTGGCTCGGTAATTGGTTTTCCTATCTGGCTTACCAAGTAGCAGTAAGCTTCTTCTACTTCTTCTATTTCTGCTACTATTCTTTCTGCCATATCCATAGCAGCCGTGTTGTAAATTTTACCTATATGACTTACAGGGTTTTTACCTGCTGCAGCCTCTAAGCTCATAGGTCTGTAAGGTGTTATAAGACCGTTGACTCTGTTACCTCTTCCAACTTGACCATCATCACCAGCTTCTGCAGATGTTCCAGTAACCGTTATGTAAACTGACTGATTTTCTATATCGTCTGCTGTGTTGATAAATATGTCAACGTGTTTTGTTGTTAATCTTTGTGCTATAGAGTAAGCATAGTTTGTTACTATCTCTTTCTTTTCAACGTAATCTTTTATGTTTTCTACATACTTATCTACAAAAGCCATAGCTATGGTTATTCTTATGTTATCCTTGTTTCTTACTCCCATAACTTTTATATCTTCACCAACGTATGGGTGTTCCTTTTTAAATTCTTTGTTGTTTAAAGCTCTTTCTAACTCGTAAACTATAGTTTCTACATCTGAAAATGGTGCAAATCCAACACCAAAAGAAGTATCGTTTGCTAAAGGTATTTCACCTTTTAATTGAAATCTTTCAAAAAGTTCAACAAGGTCTTTACTTCCGGGCTTTAGTTTTGGATGGACTATTACATGGTTTACTATGTCAAGGTTAGGTATATTTTCTTTTATCCATTTATGGGCCGTTTCTATTGCCAGCTCTTTTACCGGTAACTTTTTACCGTTTTTTTCATCTATAGCTCTACCGGTTAGGTATATCTCTATAGGCTCTATTATTTTTCCACCTTTGAATTTTGGGTCTGCAACACCACCTATAAGTAAAGCTTTATCAACGTTATGGTGCATAATGGCTCCAAACTCTTCTCTGTAAAGGTTAGATAAAGCTATGGAAAGTTCTTCGGCTAAAGCATCACAGATTGTATCTGGATGACCAGTCCCTTTTCTTTCTACTATTTCTACAGGTTGAGAAGAAACTTTTTCAAAGTCTAATACACCTACGTTAATATTTGCCAATCTAAACCTCCTAACTGAGAATTTTGAGTTAATTAGATTAACATAAATCGATTGATGTTGCAAATTTTTTTTAAACGATGTAAAATATTTAGTCTTAAAAATCTAAACGGAGGAATAGATGGCAAAGGCTACACTATCACCTAAGAAGTTGAAACATAAAAGAAGAGTCAAGAAAAACGTTAGAGTTGCTGAAAGAAGAAGGTTAGAAAACAGATATCACATATCCAGAATGAAGACTGCTTTTAAAAAGTTCTACGAAACGTTAAAGAAAGAAGGAAAGGAAGCTGCCGAAAAGCTTTTACCTTTATGTCAAAAGTTGGCTTACAGGGCTGCAGCTAAAGGTGCTATACACAAGAACGAAGCTGCAAGAAGAGTTTCAAGAGCTGCAAAAAGGTTAAAAGAGGCTTCTTCTCAACAGGTTGCATAAATAAAAATTTTTAGTAAAATATATATTCAAAAAACTGGCGGTATAGCTCAGTTGGTTAGAGCACGCGGCTCATATCCGCGGGGTCCGGGGTTCGAATCCCTGTACCGCCACTTTTAAAATGGTTGAAAAACTTTTTCTAAAAGCTATAAAAGATTACTCCCTTATAAATCCTAACGATAGAGTCCTTATTGCTTTTTCAGGTGGTCCAGATTCTGTTGTATTAACTTACCTATTTTACAAATTTAAGGATTTTTTAAAGTTAGATAGAATAGTTTTAGCTCATCTTAACCACTCTTTGAGAGAAGAGGCCGATTTAGACGAGTCTTTCTCCAAATCTTTTGGTGAAAAGTATGGAATTCCTGTTTTTACAAAAAAAGTTGATGTTAGAGGTATAGCTAAAAAAAACAGAATTTCCATAGAGGAAGCCGGAAGGTTAGAGAGATACAAATTTTTCCAAGAGGTGATGCAAAATCAAAATCTAAATAAACTGGCAACAGCTCATCATTTGTCTGATTTAGTAGAAACTATGTTTTTATGGTTTATACAAGGAAGTAAGAGAGGCTTGAAAGGTTTTAAACCAAAGGAAGGCAACATAATAAGACCTTTATACTTTGTTAAAAAAGAAGATATTTTAGATTTTTGTCAGAAAAACGCTTTAGAGTATGTTATAGATAAAACAAACTTTGATAGAAGGTATGTTAGAAACAAAGTTAGATTGGATATAGTGCCGCTTGCTAAATCTGTAAATATTGCTTTAGAAGAATCTCTTTTAAGACTGTCATACTTTGAAAATTTAGATGAAGATTTTTTAGATTCTTATTCAAAGGAAATTTTATCAAGATTAAAAGGAAAAAATTACATTGATTTAGACATGATTAAAGATTATCATGATACAGTAAAGTATAGAGTTATCAGAGATTGGATTTATGAAAACTTTGGTTTACATTTGTCCTACGAAAAGTTGATTAAGGTGCTTTCCATCATAAAAACAGGTGGAACTAAGATGATTTCTTTAGAAAAAGATGTAAAACTGATAAAAGAGTATGACAGGCTTTTTGTAAGAAATCTTGAAGATGTAGAAAATTTTGATAAAGAGTATAAATTAAAAATTGGAGATACTATCTTTATAAAAGAGGCTGGTATAACTTTGACTGCTTTTAAACCAGAAAAAGTTGTCTTTGAAACTTTAAAAAATGATAAGACTGTTGAATGTTTTAATTTACAGGCAGAAGAGTTTACAGTCAGATTTAAGAGAGACGGAGATAGGTTTTTACCTTTTGGAAGAAAAACTGAGAAGAAGCTTAAGGATATTTTTATAGATTTAAAGATACCAAAAAATATGAGGAGATCTATACCACTTTTGGTTTTTAATGATAAAATAATATGGATAGTGGGTTATAAAAGGTCGGCCTACTATCCTGTAGACGAAAATTCACAAAATCTTGTATGTTTTAAAGTTAAGGAGGAGCAAAGTTGCAGTTAACAAGGAGTCTTTTTATATGGTTTTTGATTGGTGCGATGATGATAATTGCTTTTAACCTCTTTGGTACCAGACAGCTAACGGACTCAAATGTCTCTTTTACGGACTTTATGAAGATGGTTAACGAGGACAAGATAGTAGAAGCTACTGTAAGAGGTGAAGAGTTAACTGCTGTTACGCAAGATGGTAAAAAGGTAGAGACTGTCATACCTCCCGGATATTCTAAACTTTACGATATTCTCTCTGAAAACGGAGTTCAGGTTAAGGTTGTATCCACTGAAAACAGCAGCTGGTTAATGACACTTCTAATATCATGGCTTCCGATACTGCTTTTCATAGGTTTGTGGATTTTTATGATGAGGCAGATGTCTGGCGGTCCAAACAGAGCTTTCTCCTTTGCAAAAAGTAAAGGGAAGCTGTATTTAGAAGAAAGACCAAACGTTAAGCTTGATGATGTTGCAGGTATGGATGAAGTTAAAGAAGAAGTTAAAGAGATTATAGAGTATTTGAAAGACCCTTCAAGATATCAAAAACTTGGTGGTAGAGCTCCAAAAGGTATACTACTTTACGGTGACCCAGGAGTAGGTAAGACTTTACTTGCAAAGGCTATAGCAGGTGAAGCAAGCGTTCCTTTCATATCTATATCTGGTTCTGACTTTGTTGAGATGTTTGTAGGTGTTGGTGCTGCAAGAGTAAGAGACCTGTTTGAAACTGCTAAGAAACATGCTCCATGTTTAATATTCATAGACGAGATAGACGCAGTAGGAAGAGCAAGGACTGGTGTTGGTTTTGGTGGTGGTCATGATGAAAGAGAGCAAACTTTAAACCAACTCCTTGTTGAGTTAGACGGCTTTGATACAAACGAAGGTATAATAGTGATAGCGGCAACCAACAGGCCAGACATATTAGACCCAGCTCTTTTAAGACCCGGAAGGTTTGATAGACAGATATCAGTTCCAAAACCAGACGTAAAAGGTAGATATGAAATCTTAAAAGTTCATGTAACTAAGAAAAACATTCCGTTAGATGAAGACGTAGATTTAATGGCAATAGCCAGAGGTACTCCCGGATTTTCTGGTGCAGACCTTGCAAACCTTGTTAACGAGGCAGCTCTCTTAGCTGCAAGAAGGAAGAAGGATAAAGTTGGTATGAAAGAGTTAGAGGATGCTTTAGATAGGATTATGATGGGTTTAGAAAGAAAAGGTATGGCTATAACTCAAAAAGAAAAAGAGAAGATAGCTTATCACGAAGTTGGCCATGCTTTGGTAGGTGTTATGCTTGAAGAAGCAGACCCACTTCACAAAGTATCCATAATTCCAAGGGGAATGGCTTTAGGTGTAACGGTTAACCTTCCTGAAGAAGATAGACATATTTACTCTAAAAAAGATTTAATGGCAAGAATACTACAACTTTTCGGTGGAAGGGCTGCAGAAGAGGTGTTCTATGGTAAAGATGGTATAACAACAGGTGCAGAAAACGACCTTATGAGAGCTACAGAGCTTGCTTACAGAATAGTAGCTGCTTGGGGAATGAGTGATGAGATAGGACCTATCCACGTTCCAACAAACAGAAGCGGTAGCATATTTATGGGTGGACAAGGTATAGAGATAAGCGAAGAAACAGCAAGGAAGATAGACGAAGAAGTAAACAGAATACTTAGAGAGTCTTACGAAAAAGCTAAAAATATCATAGAAACTTACAAAGATGCTGTCGTAGCAGTGGTAGAGTTACTTCTTGATAAAGAAACCATTACATGTGAAGAGATGTTTGCCGTATTAAAAGAATATGGTGTTCCTGTTCTAAACAAATGTAGAAAATTTGAAAGCGTGGTTACTATTACTGAATCTTCTTCTCCAGAAGTTCCACCGGCAGAGTTACCACTACCAGCTTGATAGGTTTAAGTTATGGTTGATACCCACTGCCACTTAGATATGCTTCCTCAGGAAGATTTGATAGAGAGTGTTAAAGGTTTAGATGTTTTGCTTACAATCGGATGCGATAAAGAAGAGATAAAGAAAGCTGTTGAAATAGGAAATAGTTACGAAAACGTATTTGTCGCCGTAGGGTATCATCCCTACGACGTTTCAGATATAGATGATAACGATTTACAGGACTTAGAAAATCTAATTAACTCTAACGAAAAAATCGTTGCCGTTGGAGAGTGTGGTTTAGATTTTTACAGAGATAAAACACCAAAAGATAAACAGGAGTACTTTTTCAAAAAACAGATAGAGATAGCAAAAAGGTTGAAAAAACCTATCATAATCCATTCAAGAAGTGCTGAGAGAGATACGGAAAGAATACTGTCTGAATATCTTCCTTTGGAAGCAAGTGGTATAATGCACTGTTTTGGGGGCGATGAAAGGTTGCTTGATTTTTCTTTAGAAGCAGGCTTTTACATTTCCTTTGCCGGAAACGTTACATATCCAAAAGCCGATAATCTGAGAGCTTTATTAAGAAAAGTTCCTTTAGATAGATTACTGCTGGAAACAGATAGTCCATTCCTATCTCCTCAGCAGGTTAGAGGAACTCAGAATAAACCAACGAACATATACTACACTTTAGAATACGTTTCAAAACTACTTGGCATTGATAAAGATGAGTTAGAAAAGATTTTAGACGAAAATTTTAGTAGATTAACTGGTTTAACTTTACCTTCTAAAAGCAAGGTTTAAAGCATTTTTTATATCTTCAAAAAATATTTCTTCTTCTTTTGGATTTCTGAGAACGTAGGCCGGATGGTATGTTACGTAAACTTTTTTCCCTTCGTAATCAAGTATGTTTCCTCTTTCTTTTGTGATTTTAGCCTCTCTTTTAAATATTCCTCTGTAAGCTGTTGCACCAAGTAGACATAAAACTTTTGGATTTATTATATCTATCTGTCTTTTTAAGTATGGAAAGCATGCTTCTTGTTCTTCTACGGTTGGAGTTCTGTTACCGGGTGGTCTACATTTGTTTATATTGGCTATGTAGACGTTGCTTCTTTTGTAACCTGCAAGCTCTATAGCTTTTGTGAGAAGTTGTCCTGCTCTTCCTACAAAAGGTCTCCCCTGTTTATCTTCTTCCTCTCCCGGTGCTTCCCCGATAAACATTATAGGAGAGTTTGGATTTCCTTCTCCAAGTACGGCTTGTTTTCTTTCTTTGTGTAAATCACACTTTGTGCATACTTGTATCTCTTTGTTTATTTCTTCTAAGAGTTTTATCTTGTTTTGTGTAATACTGTTATCGATTATAATCTCATCAAAACCCAAATCTTTAAGAACGTGTAAAATCTCTTTTATGTCCAACTTTACTTCCTTACTGGAGAAGTTGGTAGATTTTCAGTAATGTAATTTAGATTGTCTGATTCTTGATAAAGTATTGAATCTTTTGATATATATTCTTCTTTCTTTTTGTTGTACCATTTTTCTTCTTTTTCATAAGTTATAACGTCAGATGGTGCTATACACCTATTTGATTTTAGTATTTCGATAAATTCGTTGTTCTCAAGGTATCCTAAACTACAGAAAACCTCTTTAAAAGGGGCGTGGTAAAAGATGTACATATCACCATCTGTATTTGATATTGGAATTTCCAAAACATCTTTGTTTTCCACAAACAGCTTTAGTTTAAGAGATTTACCTTCAAGATTTTGTTTTAGTTCATCTTTTAAAAACCAGTAAACGAAGAATTTTGATGGGTTTACGGCAAGTAAAATAAGTTTGTTTACGTTAAATCTTTCTGGAATTATGTAATTGTTGTTTCTATCTTCTCTTAAGATTTCATCTTTTGTATGTATTATATGGCTGGAAAAGTTGTCTTCTTCAAGACTGAGTTTGATAATCTCGTTCATAACTTTACCTCTCTGCTATACTTTATGTTTTCGTATAGTTTTATATACTTTACTGCCGTGCTTTCTATAGAAAAATCAAGTTCCATAACTTTTTTCCTTAAATCTTCGAAGGTTGTCTTGTTTTTATAAAGTTCTACAGCTCTACTTATAGCGTTTAGAAATTCGTGTTTCTCTGGTTTTTCGAAAACTATTCCGTATCCGTCTTTTTCAGAAATATCTTTTACAGTATCGTTTAGACCACCTGTTTTACGTGCAACAACCAACGTTCCATACCTCATAGCTATCATCTGATTCAGACCACATGGTTCAAACAATGATGGCATTATAAGAAAGTCAGCAGATGCATACATTTTTCTGCTTAAAGGTTCATCGTATCCTACTTTTACAAATATGTTTTCGTATTTACCTTTTATACTTTCAAAAAAATCGTTGTATCCTTTATCACCACTGCCAAGAATAGCAAGGTTTATAGGTAGTTTGGATAAATCATCTATGCTATCTATGATTAAATCTATTCCTTTTTGTTTAGCAAATCTTCCTATAAAGATAAACAACGGTTTGCTCTTATCTTTCAAACCTGTTTCTTTTAAAAACAGTTCCTTGTTTATGTCTTTGTTTTGTAGAGTAAAACTACAGTAATTTTTGTATATGTGCTTGTCTGTTTCTGGGTTCCAAATGTCGTAATCTATTCCGTTTATTATTCCAAACAGTTTATTTTCATACTTCCTAAGTAGTCCGTCTAATCCGTAACCGTGCTCTGGTGTTAGTATCTCTTTTGCATAAGTTGGGCTTACAGTTGTAACGGCTGTGCTAAAAACTATGCCACCTTTTAGAAAGTTTACTTTATCGTAAAACTCTAAAGCCTCCATATGGAATAAATCCCAACCGAGGTTTAACCTTTCGATTGAATACTTATCAAATATTCCTTGATAAGCTAAGTTATGAATTGTTAATACAGTTTTTACATCATGCCAGCCATACTTGTAGTATGTTAAAACTGGGATAAGTGATGTTTGCCAATCGTTAACGTGGATTATATCCGGGTTTAAACCTTCGTTTTTTATAAATTCCATAACTGCATAGGAAAAAGCTCCAAATCTAACGTCGTTGTCTGTATAATCTCCCTCTGGTGTTCCGTAAAGATAATCTCTACCAAAAAGCTCATCGTTTTTTAGAAAAAAGTAAGAAACTCCATCTATTAGTTTATAGACTTCAAAAGTATAGCTTCTCCCGTTAAGATAAACATCTAATTTAACGTTTATGGGTTTTATGCCAAATTTTTCCGTATCTACTGTTTTGTAGAGAGGCATAAACGCAAAGGTTCTTATTCCGTGTTTTGCTATTTTAACAGGTAAAGCTCCAGCTATATCTGCAAGGCCTCCAGTTTTTGCAAAAGGATAAATTTCACTTGATACAAAAACAACTTTCATTCTACACTACCTCCCTCAAGAACCTTGCAGCTTCTTCTGGCATAGTAGGATTTATATAATAATCAGTTCCAAGTTCAAAACCTGCAAGTGTAGTTATCCTTGGAAGAATATCTATATGCCAGTGGAAATGTTTGTCTAACTGTTCGTAGATTGTTCTATCTATGTAGTCTTCTCGGTAAGGTGGTGCTGTGTGAAGTATCATGTTAAAAGGTGGATTAATCAGAGTTTTATGTAGTTTTCTAACTGTGAATTTTAACACATCTGCAAGTGTTTTTAGCTTTTCATCTGTAATGGTTGTAAAATCATGTGAGTGAAATTTTGGAGCTATTTTTACTTCAAATGGATACAAACTTGCGTAAGGACAGTAGGAAACAAAGTCTTCGTTTTCGTAAACTACTCTCTCTGCCAAGTTTATTTCTGTTTTTATCTCATCGCAGAGATAACATCTTCCTTTTTGTTGGTAGTATTTTTTAGTCTGTTTTATCATCGTTAGCTGTTGTTTTGGTATGATTGGAAGTGCTATAAGTTGACTGTGGGAATGGACTAAGCTTTTACCGGCTTCTTTTCCGTGGTTTTTAAAAACATGCACATACTTTATTCTTAAATCTTGATACAAAGATTTAATCCTTTCTCTAAATGCTATAAACATGTTAATAAAGTCTTTCTCTTCAAAATCGTGAGTATGTTTAAAGTGGTCTGGAGTTTCTACTATTACTTCATGGGCTCCAAAACCACCTATTTTATCAAACATATGGTAACCTTCGTAAATTGGTTGGTTCTCTATTCTTAAAGCTGGGTATTTGTTTGGAAAAACTCTTACAAGCCAACCGGGTGTGTTTGGGGGTGAGCCATCAGGTCTGATAGAGAAGATTTCAGGAGGCGTTTTATCTTCGTTTCCATACTCAAAAGGACATTTAGATATATCGGTAGTTTCTTCTTCGTAAATAGATATAGTAAAGTCATGAGGTCTTTTCGACCTTTCTACAGAAATTATAGTGTAAGTATCTTTTAGAAAGTTATACCTTATTTCTGACATCCATCCCTCTGTTTTGTCTGTTATCTACCGATTATACCTTCCATTGGAGATGATGCTGATGCATACATCTTTTTAGGTATTCTACCTGCTAAGTAAGCTAACCTTCCTGCTATTACTGCGTGTTTCATTGCTACTGCCATCTTGATTGGGTCTTTTGCTCCTGCTATGGCTGTATTCATAAGAACTCCATCAACTCCAAGTTCCATAACCATAGCTGCGTCTGATGCTGTTCCTATTCCTGCATCTACTATAACTGGTATATTTACAGCTTCCTTTATAAATATGATGTTGTAAGGGTTTTGTAGTCCAAGACCAGAACCTATAGGTGCAGCTAAGGGCATTACAGCTGCACATCCTATATCTTCAAACCTTTTTGCCATAACTGGGTCGTCTGTTATGTAAGGTAAAACGGTAAAACCTTCTTTTACAAGAATTTCAGCTGCTTTTAAAGTTTCTATCATATCTGGGTATAATGTTTTCTGGTCTCCTATCACTTCAAGTTTTACAAAACCGTGGCCTAAAGCTTCCCTTGCAAGTCTTGCAGTTAAAACTGCCTCTTCAGCTGTATAGCATCCGGCTGTATTTGGAAGTATCATGATTTTTTTCGTATCTATGTAATCTAAAAGGTTTTCTTTTGTTGGGTCTGTAATGTTTACTCTTCTTACGGCTACTGTAATCATCTCTGCTCCAGAAGCTTCGGTAGCTTCTTTTGTCTCTTTAAAATCTTTGTACTTTCCAGAACCAACTATCAGTCTTGATTTAAACTCTTTTCCACCGATTACAAGTTTGTCTTCCTCTAAAAATTTTTCAAGGTCAAACATTTAATCTCCTCCAAAAAGTTTCTGTCTAAATAATATAGATTAATTCTCTCTCTTTTACAACATGAGGTTTTAAGTTAGTTTCTTGAAGAATTTTTTCTTTAAAGATGTTCATCACTTCAACTTCTCCGTGTATCAAGAATAAGGATTGAAGGTTTTTGATGGATTTTATAAACTTCAAAAGTGTTTTTTGGTCTGCGTGGGCTGAAAAGCCGTTTATTGTGTAAATTTTTGCTTTTACGGCTATCTCTTCACCGTATATTTTTACGGTTTTAGCTCCATCAACTATCTGTCTTCCAAGGGTTCCTTTGGCTTGATAACCTACAAATATGACTGATGAATTTTCTCTCCAAAGGTTGTGCTTTAGATGATGCTTTACTCTTCCACCGTTACACATACCACTACCGGCTAATATTATTGCTCCAGACTCTATATCGTTAATCTTCTTTGAAGCTTCTACAGATTCTGTAAAGTATACCCAAGGAAATACAAAAGGATTTTTACCTTTCTTTAAATACTCTACAACATCGTTGCTTAGGTATTCTGGATACTGCAGGAAAAGTTTTGTCGCAGATATTGCCAAAGGGCTGTCTAAAAATATTTTACAAGGTGGAAGTTCTCCGTTATCATACATTTTTCTCAGTATAAAAAGAATCTCTTGGGCTCTTTCAAGGGCGAAGGTTGGTATAACAATGTTTCCACCGTCTTTAAAGCTGTCTGTTATCGCTTTTTTAAACTCTTTTATGGTTTCTTCTAAGGGTTTATGGTTTCTATTACCGTAGGTAGATTCTATGAAAAGAACGTCTGCAGATTTTGGATAATCTAACTGTTTTATAACAAGTTTATCGTCTGTACCAAGGTCTCCAGAGAATATTACTTTTTTTATTTTTCCATCTTCTTTTACTGTAATTTCTACGTAAGCACTACCTAAAATATGTCCAGCATTCCTAAAAACTATCTCAACATTCTTTGAAAGTTTATACTTTTGGTTGTAATCTAAAAACACTTTGAAAAATTCCATTGCATAAAAAACATCGTCTTCATCGTAGAGAGGTGGTTTTGCTTCCTCTGGTTTGCCTTTTCTTAAAGCTTTTTTGTAATTTACTTTATACTCTTCCTGCATTACTTTTGATGCATCTAACAACATTATCCTTGCAACATGATAAGTTGCTTTTGTTGATATAATTTTACCTTTAAATCCTTGTTTTACTAACAAAGGTATCCTTCCACAGTGGTCTATGTGTGCGTGAGTTAGTATTAAGTAATCTATATCTTTTGGATTAAAACCAAAAGGCTCGTAGTTTTTCTCCTCGTCTAATCCCTGAAACATTCCACAGTCAACGAGTATTTTCATATGGTCAACAGTTATTAAGTGGCAAGAACCAGTAACTCCTTCAACTCCACCGAAAGATTGTACTATCAAATTTTAAACTCCTTTCAATGATGATGTCCTATTCCAAATGCTCTTAGTATAGTCCAAACTCCAAATACAATCACGATAACTCCAGCCAACTTCGATAAATTTTTTCTTCTATCGGGTGATATGTAAGATAGTATTTTAGATGAAAAAAGCATTGCAGGTATAGTTCCAAGTCCGAAGAAAAACATTGTTAACATTCCTTTCAAAGGGTCTTTATCTAAAACAGCTTTCATTAAAAATGCATACACTAAAGGGCAAGGTAAAAATCCATTAAACATTCCAAGAAAAAAGGGTGATTTTCTAAAGGAGTTCATTATATCCGATATTGTAAAAAAAATTACATCTAAAAATGGTACACCTTTTTCTTTTATATTTCCTACTACTTGTAGTCCAAAGATTATCATACCAAAACCAAGTAGTATTGAAAGTCCTTGTTGAAAAAGTTGAAACTCTATCTTGTGAAAGTACATACCTACTAAACCAGCCAGAAAACCTAAGAAAATGTAAGTAAAAACTCTGCCAAAGTTATAAAGTAGATTTCCTATCCAGAAATTTTTGTAAATTATTAAAGATGGAATAGCCCCACACATTCCTATACAGTGGTACGACCCTAAAAAACCACCTAAGAACACCATAAAATACTCAAGCAATTAAAACTCCTATCTGTAAATCTCAACTTTTATAACGTTGTTTTCTTTATTTATTGTTGCAGTTGTAGTGTAATTTTTATCTAAATTAAACTTCAAATTTAGAGTATTCTCATCTTCTTGTGTTAAATGTAGCGTGCCTATTTTCTTATTGCTTACTAATACCTCTCTATTTATCGGCATAAACTCTAAATTTTTGTTAGGATTTTCAAGTTTAACCGTGTAAATGTTTGGTGATGTTTGTTTTATCTCCGAAACTTTACCAAAATCTGAAGGGAATATCAAGTTTAAGACTTTAACAAGTTTTTTGTTTTTAATTGTATTTTCTTCTTTTGATTTTGAAGTTTCTGAAATGATTTTTTCTATGGTTTCCTTCTCTTCTCCTTTAACTTGTTTATCTTCTTTTAAAGCTTTTTCAACTGATGTTTCTATCTTTTCTTTTTTAATTTCTTCTTTCCTCGCTGGAACTGTCTTTTCTCCTTCTACTACTGGGATTATTTTTATCTCTTCACTTTTTGTATAAACTACTTTTACTTTTGCTTCACCGTTCACAAAATCTGAAGGTTGAATTGTATCTGGATACAGTATACCTTTTCCTGTGTGTGTTAATCTTATAGGTTTTCCTATCTTGTCGTATACTTTTATTATTAAACCATCTGTATCGTAAACCGTTAGAATAATTTCAAATTCCTGCCCTGCTTTAACTTTTTCTGGATAAGTTAATTTAATCTCTCCAATATCCTGCTTTTTGAACTTTAGTTTCATTTCTCCTAAAGTTTTATTTTTATCTCTTACATAAATAACAATATCGTGAGTTTCTAAAGGTATAAACTCTAATTCCTTTGATGCATTTTTAAAGTCTTTTATATCTAAAGTGGTTTTGAACAATCCATTAGTTTCAACATAAATAGTTTGTTCCAATCCAGAAGTATCTAGAACCAAGTTACCGTAGGCGTCTTTGGCTATAAGTTTTAATCTTTTTGTATAACCGGGTATAAACTCAGGAGAGGTTGCTATTTCCACTTTATCAGCTATGTTGTTTTGAACGTAGACCTTAAACTCTTTCAATAAACCCTTTGTATAACTATCTTTTAGCATATAATTCTTGCCATTGTAAAAAAGTTGAAAGATGTAATTTCCAGCTTTTGTTTCTGAAAAGTTAAGAATTCCTACACCTTTGTTTAACTGGACTTTTACAACTTTATCGTTATACTTTAGTTCTACAGTTGATTTAAAATCTTCTATATCATTATCAAAAGCGTCTTTGGCTACTATCTTTATAGTTTGAGTTTCTCCTGCTTTTATACTTTGCTTATAGCTAACGTAAAAGTAAGCTAAATCACCAGCTTCTACATCGATTTTAGCAAAGGATTTTAGACTAAACAGTAATATTATTAACATTATGTTTAAATATTTCTTCATATTTTCCTCCACGAGAGAGACTGTATAATACTGGATTATTATACCATTTTTGTAGGAGGATTAAATTATGAACAATCTACTGTTTTACGATATACAAAATTACTTAGATAGGTTAAATAAAATCTCAAAAACAGAAGATGAAGTCCTTTTGAAAGAGATGGAAGATTTGGCAAGCAGACTGAATTTTCCAATAGTAAATCGTTCTGTAGGTAGATTTTTATACTTAATAACAAAATTAAAGAAACCAAAGCTTGTAGTCGAGATAGGTTCTGGGTTTGGTTACTCTGCTTACTGGTTTGCAAAAGCTTTAGATGAAGGCAAAGTTATCCTTACAGATTACAAAGAAGAAAACATAAAAATGGCTAAAAACTTTCTTGGAAAGGCTAATCTTTTGGAAAAAGTTGAGTTTAGAGTTGGAAACGGTGTTGAAGTAGCAAAGGAATACAAGGAAGTTGATATATTCTTTTTTGACCATGAAAAATCTAAATACTTAGAGACTATATTACAGATTAAGGATAATCTAAAATCTGGTGGACTTTTGATTGCCGATAATACCTTATGGCATGGAAAAGTTTTAGAAGAAAACCCAGATAATCAAACTAAAAAGATAAAAGAGTTTAACGAGTATATGTTTTCAAGTCCAGAATTTTTCTGTAGTTTAATACCTATAAGAGATGGAGTTCTGGTAGCAATTAAATTATAAACTGTCCCAAAAAGGACACTAAATGTCCTAAAAAGAACTTATTTTGAAACATAAATTACTATTTACAATATCAAAAATTGGCATAAATTTTGTATAACCACGTAGGCTCCTGCTGCTAAGCTTTTTTTCAATCTACCTCCTCCAAGGTTTTGGGAGTTAGGTCAATCTAACTCCCTTTTTTTATGTTAAAATATTTAAAAATTTCGCCTTTGGAGGATTATCTTTTGATAAAAGAAAGACTTTTTACTCCCGGTCCAGTTCCTTTACCACCACAAGTAATAAAAGCTTTGGGTCAGCAGATAATACATCACAGAACTCCAGAATTTACCAATATATTCTTACAAACAAGAGAAAAACTACAAAAACTTTTAAATACAAACAGAGACGTTTTAATGTTTGCTTCTTCTGGAACTGGAGCCATGGAAGCAGCCATTGTAAATTTCTTTAACGAAGGAGATAAAGTTTTAGTTATAAACGCCGGAAAGTTTGGTGAAAGATGGAGAGACCTTGGAAACACTTTTGGTCTTAACGTTATAGATTACCAGATAGAGTGGGGTAAAACCTACGATAAAGATAAGGTAAACGATTACGTTAAATCTAATCCAGACTTAAAAGGTATACTTGTTCAACATTCAGAAACGTCAACTACTACACTTCACGACCTTAAGTTTTTGGCAGATGTCTCTAAATCTCTTGATGACTGTCTTTTGGTTGTTGATGGTATAACTTCCGTTGGAGTTTACAAAGTTTATCCGGAAGAGATAGGGATTGATATACTTATAACTGGTAGTCAAAAGGCCCTTATGCTTCCACCGGGTTTATCTATCCTTTACTACAGTGAAAAAGCTGAAAAAAGATTGGAAAAAAGTAAACTTCCGAAGTATTACTTTTCTGTTAAAGCTGAGAGTAAAAAACAGTCTAAAGGTCAAACTGCCTATACACCGGCTATAAACCTTATAATAGCCTTAAACGAAAGCCTCCAACTTATACTTGATGAAGGTCTTGATAACTTAGAGAGAAGACATCAAATACTTGCAGATATGACAAGGGAAGCTATGAAAGCCTTAGGTCTAAAACTTCTATCTGAAAACCCTTCAAACTCCGCAACGGGTGTCTTTACTCCAGATGGAATAGATGCAGACAAGTTTAGAAAGGATTTATTAAAAATAGGAGTTAGGGTTGCAGGTGGTCAGGACCACTTAAAAGGTAAAATAATAAGAATAGCCCATATGGGTTACTTTGATTACTTGGATATGATAGAGGTCGTATCGGCTATAGAGATAGCCCTTTACAAAAATGGATACAACGTAGAGATGGGAAAAGGAGTAAAAAAAGCCCAAGAAATATACATAAACAACGTGTAAGGAGTTGTGTAAAGTGGTAAGAATCATTTTTGTTAGACATGCTGAAAGTCTTTGGAATCCTATAGGAAGATACCAAGGAAGGTTAGACCCTGAACTCAGTGAAAGAGGACATCGTCAAGCAAAACTGATAGGTCAAGCCTTAAAAAAGTATAACCCATCTGCTTTGTATGCAAGCCCTTTAAAGAGAACATACCAAACGGCTGAGTATATAAGTCAAGAACTGAACCTACCTATAATAAAAAATGAAGATATTATAGAAATAGACCATGGAGACTGGTCTGGAATGCTTGTAGAAGAAGTAAAAGAAAAGTATCCAGAGATGTTTAGACAATGGATTTACGAGCCACACACTGTTACCTTTCCAAACGGAGAATCTTTAAAAGATGTGTTTGAAAGAACTAAAAAGTTCTTAAACTACGTTTTATCAAAACACGAAGGAGAAACGATAGTCGTTGTATCCCATACAGTACCAATTAGAGCATCTTTGACAGTAGGTTTAAACCTTGATATGGATAAATTCTGGGCTTTTGGATGTGATAACGCTTCTTACTCTATTTTAGATTATGACCCTGTAAGACCTATACTTTACAAACTAAACAACACCTACTACCTTGGTGAAGAGTTTGTCCCTGCTTTAGACGCACTATGAGAGGATAAAGTTGAAGATAGATTTACCAAAAGGTGTTAGGTGTTTTAACACTAAAGACAGTTTTTTACTTGATTACATAGAAAAAACTATAGAAAAAAACTTTATACTTTGGGGATACGAAAAACTCTACCTTCCAACGATTGAATACTACGATACCCACAGCTTTGTTTACAGTCCAGAAGTAAGGAAAAACCTTTTTAGAATAATAGATAGATACGAAGGAGAGATTCTTATACTAAGAAGTGATTTTACAACCCAGATAGCAAGGTATGTTGCATCTTTAAAAGAAAAAGACTTTCCTTTAAGGTTTTACTACCTTGGAGATATTTTTAGGTTTACAGTTCCAAAAGGTGATAAACTTTACGAAAGAAAGCAGATTGGTATAGAGCTTATAGGTGTTTCTCAGTTAGAAGCAGACGCTGAAGTTATAGCCGTAGCCGTTTCTTCATTAAAAAGTCTCGGAATAGATAACTTTCAGATAGATATTAACAACGTTAAAATTTACCAAGTTTTAAAACAGATTTTAAATCTTTCTGACGAAAGTTATACTCAATTTTTGAATTACATTAAAAACAGAGAGATTTACAACTTAAAAAGTTTTGTAGAAAATTTTGATGTAGATGAAAACCTAAAAACGTTTGTAGTGTCCTTACCTACACTTAACGGTGATTACGAAAGGTTAATTTCTATAATTGAAAAAATTAGAAATTATCCAGATTTACAATCCACTCTTAACGAACTGGTTTTAGTATATAGTATCCTAAAAGAGTATAACCTTCATCATCAGATATTTTTTGACCTTTCGGAACCAAGGGAGTTTGATTACTATACAGGAATAGTTTTTGAGATTTTTATAAAGGATTACTCTAAGCCTGTTGGTTACGGTGGTAGATACGATAAACTTTTAAACCATTACAACGGCGATTATCCAGCTACCGGTTTTGCTTTCGATACTTTACATTTACTCGAGTATATGCAAAAAAAGGATTCAAACATTGAAAGTTCAAAAGATTACTACATTATAGATACAACTGAAGATAAAGTCTTGGCATACCAGATAGCAAAAAAGTTAAGAGAAAAAGGATTTTCTGTAGCAAGGGATATAGTTAAAAGGGAGCCAGATAAGTCCATAGATTTTGCCTTTAAAAACGGATTCAAAAATGTTATACTTATTACCCTTGAAAGAGACCAGAAAAAGGTTTATATTTATAACGAAAAAAAAGAGAGAATAGAGTTTGATACGTTGGATATTTTTGAGTGAAGGTAGGAGAGGGGATTACCGTTATTCAAAAATATCCAGATAGCATCTTTTAAGGTGCTAAATATTTTTTAAGGAGTTGTTAGTATGGAAGTAGGAGACAGAAAAGTAGTGTCTTTTGAGTACACTCTCAAAGACAAGGAGACAGGGGAGATTTTAGACAGAAGCGCAGGACAACCTCTGACGTTTTTAACTGGTGTAGGAGAGATAATTCCCGGACTGGAAAGTAGGATGTACGGAATGAAAGAAGGAGAAAAAAGGGAAATAGTAGTTCCAGCAGAAGAAGCTTACGGTTTACCTGACCCAAATCTAATTCAGAAGGCTCCAAGAGAGTACTTTGAAGGAATAGACCTTGAAGTAGGACTACCTTTACAAGCTCAAACACCAGAAGGTCAAATAATAAACATGGTTGTTGTTGACTTTGATGACAACACTGTTACAGTGGATTTAAACCATCCTTTGGCAGGAAGGGACCTTGTTTTCGAAGTAGAAATTGTAAATATTAGAGAGGCTACACCAGACGAAATACTACACGGACATGCTCACAGATTTGGTGGTCATAACCATTAATAAATTAAAGGGGTGTTAAACCGCCCCTTTTTTCTGACACTCTTCACAGATACCAAAAATTTCTAACCTATGGTAAGCAGGTTTGAATTTAAACTTTTTACAGATGTTATTCTGTATTTTTTCTATTCTATCGTCGTGAAACTCTATAATCTTTCCACAGTTTAGACATACTAAGTGGTCGTGATGTTCTTTTAAACTTACTTCGTAGTAGGTTTTGTTTGCATGTTTTATAACTTCGTTTATTAGTTTTAAATCTTTTAGTATAGATAATGTTCTGTAAACAGTAGCTCTTGATGCTTTGATGCCTTTTTCTCTAAGTCTGTAAACCAGCTCTTCTATCTCGAAATGACCTTCAGTTTTTAAAATCTCCTTAAATATGTCTTTTCTCTGTTTTGTAAGTTTTAGGTTTTTTTCTTTAAGTAGTTTTTCTATATCTGCTACATTCATATCTCACCTCTTGTCAGGTCTTTTTAAGGTGAATATATTTTCAGCAGACACGATACAGTAGTCTGCTCCACCAAGCCTACCAATAAATTTGATTTTTTTGTTGTCTACGTATCCTTTTTCGTTTAACAGAGTATCGTCTATATGGTATCTTAAAATCTCACCAAACACAAGCCCCATATCTGCTATATCTAAAATCATAAATTTTTTACATTCTATATTTATAGGTGATTCTTTTATTCGTGGAGCTTTAACTAAATCTGAAGGTAATGGTGTAAGACCAGCTTCTTGAAATTCGTCTACGTAATCTTCAAACGGTGCAGCCGTTATGTTCATCTTTTCAACTAAATCGTAAGTTACAACGTTTATCACAAACTCTCCAGTCTCTTCTATGTTTTTCCATGTATCTTTTTTCCTGTCATCGTCCCTTTTCCCAATAGAGACTGCTACAAGAGGAGGTGATGATGACACTCCCATGTAGAAGCTGAAAGGTGCAATGTTATAAATTCCATCTTTTGAGACAGTTGATATCCAAGCTATCGGCCTTGGTGCTATAGTGCTTATCATGATTTTGTATATTTTGTCTTCTGATAGATTTTTAGTATCTATTATCATTTTCAAAACTCCGTTAAATCTTTTGAGTGTTTAATATAAAAACTTTCTATCGTTTCAACTATTTCGTCTATACTGTCCATTATCTTAAAAATGTTTAAATCTTCTTCGTCTATATATTCGTTTGATACTATGTTTGTTTTAAGCCAGTTTAAAAGTCCGTCCCAGTGTTCTTTATCGTATAGTATAAGTGGAAAAGGTTTGAGCTTTTTTGTCTGTATAAGTGTTAGTGTTTCAAACAGTTCGTCTAACGTTCCATAACCGCCAGGGAAAAGGACAAAGGCCGTTGCATATTTAACAAGCATAACTTTCCTTGCAAAGAAATAATTAAAGTTTAAGGTTACGTTTGTGTAAGGGTTTGGTTTTTGTTCTTTTGGAAGTTTTATGTTTAGCCCTATAGAGTTGCCTCCTGCTTCAAGGGCTCCTCTGTTTGCAGCTTCCATTATACCCGGTCCACCACCTGTAACTATGGTAAAACCTTTTTTGGCAAGTTTGTAACCAAGTTCTCTTGCAGCTTCGTAATACTTGTTTCCTTCTTTTACCCGTGCTGAGCCAAACACTGTTACACTTGGAGAAAATTCAGGCATAACCTCAAAACCATCTATAAAATCTCCTATAATCTTAAAAAGTCTCCAAGCCTCTTCTTTTTTAAGCTCATTTACTATATAACTGTTCATTATTCAACTCCTTATACTTTGTGCTTTTTGGGTAAAGTATCTTCGCTGCTATTATCGAAAGTTCGTAGAATAAAATCAATGGTACGGCAAGCATAAGCTGACTGAAAACGTCTGGCGTTGGAGTTAAGATAGCGGCTACGATAAAAGCTAAAACTATAAAGTAACGTCTTGCTTTTTCCAAAAACTCTGGTGTGATTATTCCAAGCCTTGCAAGTAGAGAAAGGATAACAGGAAGCTCAAAGGTAACTCCGAAGGCAAAAATCATTCTCAACACGAAAGATATATACTCTTTCACTGAAAATATAGCTTCTGCACCAAGTTGAATGTTACCAAAGTTTATAAAAAATCCTATGGCTACAGGTAAAACAAGATAAAAAGAAAATAAACATCCAAGGGCAAAGAAAAAAGTTGTAAAAAATACAAAAGGTATGGCTAACTTTTTCTCATGTTCGTAAAGGGCAGGCTCTATAAATTTCCAAACTTGATAAAAAACAAAAGGAGATACGAGAATAAAACCTGCTAAAAACGATATTTTTAATGCGGTAAAAAAGGGTTCTGTAGGAGATAGAAAGTAGAGCTTTAGATTTGGGTTAGTTTTCAAAAGTGGGTATTTTAGTAGTTCAAATATGTAGTTAGCCTTTGTAAAAGCTACAACGGTTCCTATTATCAAGGCAAGAATAATTCTTATAAGTCTTGTTCTTAGTTCAGCTAAATGTTCAACAAGTGGAGCTTCTGGAAGTTGCTGGTTTTCCATATTTTAAACCTCTTTAGATTCTTTTTTAAAGCTAATTTTTTCTCTTTCTATTTCTTTTTTGTTCTCAGATTTTTTTATCTCTTTTTCAAATTCTTCTTCAAAGGATTTAGGTTTAGCTGCTGTTTCTTCTATCTTAGGTGGTTTGTATTCTTCCACTTTAAAATCTTTTTCTATACTCTTTATAGATGATATATCATTCACAACAGTAGATTTTACCTCATCTACTGAAGATTTTATCTCTCTGAAAAATTTTCCTAAGGCTCTTGCTACTTCTGGCATTCTTTGTGGTCCCAAAACTATCAAAGCTACAACCATTATAAGTAAAAGTTCTTGAAATCCTATTCCAAACATAACTAACCTCCTTAAAAATCAAGACCTATACTAAACTCAATTCTATACCCACTTTCTCCCGGTTTTCTGTCCAGTTTTTTCGCAAAATCCAATATAAGCGGTCCTACTGGAGTTGGAACGTAAACACCTATTCCTGCTGTTTTTCTAAATTTGTGTTTTTTATACTCATCAAAGTTTGTAAAAACGTTTCCTAAATCATAAAACGTAAGTAAGTATATATTATACTTTGGATACACAAGGAACCTTAAATCGTTGTTTATAAGAATGTAACTGTTTCCTCCTATACCTTTTTCTCCTGCTACTTCATCTAAACCAAAACCTCTCAGAGACGTTATACCTCCTAAAAAGTATCTTTCAGAGACTGGTAAAGTATAAGTATTTTTAAATATATATCCAGTTCCAATTTTTGGAGAGAAAACTATAAAATCGAAAAACTCTTTGAAAAATCTAACTGAGCCTTCAACGGAAGTGTAGCTTACATCTTTGAAAGATTGGGAAACTTTTGATGTAAAAAAGTATCCTTTTTTAGGGTCTACTTTTGGATTTCTGTGGTCATCTATCAACGATAACGAAATTTTATACTGAGAGTAGTTATTAATAGGTGTAGGTATAGTTAGATTGCTTATTGAGTTGTCTTTTATCTCAAAGTTAATTTTACTTCTAACAAACTTGTTATGAACTTTCTCAAGATAAAATTCAAAGCCTTGAGAAGAAAGGTCAAAATATCTTCTATACTGAATATTCTTAAAAGCTGATACAAAAGCTGATAAGTAGTAAGGTAGAAGTCTACTACCAAGCGAAAGTTTGTAGTTTGTCTGAAAGTTAGACCTTTCAAGGTATAAAGAACTTTCTAAGCCATAGTTAAATAGATTTTTTAGTATGACGGCAATAGAAGCCTTAAACTGCTGATCTGTACTGTAACCAACACTACCTTGTAAAAGTCCTCTTTTATCATCGTGTAATACTATTGATTTGTCTAAGATTTTTTCTTCTTCATTTTTTAGTAAATTTGGGTTTACGTAATCAAAAAGTCTTGATTCGTAAAGTCTGTTGATGGCTATGTCAAACACTTTATTATCAAAGTTTTTTGTATCCTTTATTTGCCATTTTACAACTTTAGGCTCCAAGTGATAGCTTCCATATACAAATGTAATACCGTTTTTATACTGCTGCCTTTTTTCGTAGATAAAGTTTACTGTTACATTAACTAAATCCTTTTTTTCTTCGGTCTTAACGTCAAGTAAAACTTCTCCATCAAGATATCCATCTTCTTGAAGTTTTTGTTTTAAATCTTTCTGAATCTCTGTTATCTCGTTAGGATTGTAAACTCTTGGGGTTTTTAAGTCCAGTTTGTGGTAATAGTTAATCTGATTTACCTTTGTTAGTATGTATTTTTTACCTTTTTTAAACACAACTTTTAAAGCCACTGTGTTATTATCATTCTTAAACTCTTCTACAGAGTAATTTACTGAGAGGAATCCTTCACTAAAGAATTTTTCGTAGTATTTTTTTAAAATTTCATTAAGTTTAGATTTATTGTAAAAATCAGATAGTTCTTTTATTATCTGCTCTTTAATCTCAGGTGTATCGGTGTCTAAATCTATCTTTGATACTTTGTATCTGCTACCTTCTTTAATGTTTATGGTAATAACGGAAAAAAGTGGATATAAGCCGTTGAAGAGTTCCTTAGATTCTTCCACGTTTGAGGACACATCTACATCTAAAAAACCTTGGTTTTTGTAAAACTCTTCTATTTCTTCTTCTGATTTACTTAGTTCAAAGTAGTTAAATCCGTTTTCTTCAAAGGTTAAAAACTTTCTTAAAGTTTCTTCATCAAAGGACTTATTGCCTTCAAACCTTACAATGTATTTTGTTCCAAAGTTTATTGCTATATAAACATCTGCATAACCTTTATCTGCCTGGTCTATATCTTGAAGGTTTACAAAAGCATCGTAGTATCCACTTTTTTTGATAAATTTATTAAGTTCTTCTATTCTATTTCCAAGTTCTTCAAAGTAGACAACATCGCCTTTTTTTAGTTTTAAAATCTTTAAAAAAGCTTCTTTGTCTGTTAAAGGTATTTGTTGGTCTGACAGGAAAATAACGTCGTGAAGTTTAGTTTTTGGTCCTTCTTCAATTTTTAGTTTTACAGTTGCAAAGCCATTTTTATCGTATTGAGAATCTATCTCTACGTTTGTAAACAAGTATCCTTTTTCTGCGTAAAACTGTCTAATCCTTAAAGGTATAGTTTTTAGTAGGTTAGGGTCAAAAGTGTAGTTTTCCATTAAACCTGTTACGGCTCTTATTTCAGATTTCCAAAAGCTTTTGTTTCCAGTTATTTGTAAATCTTTCAAAATTGGCTTTCTTTGAAGGTATAACTTACCATCTTTTATTTCAACTTTTTCAAAGTCGTTGGTCTGTTCAAACAGACTTTTTAATAGTTCTAAATCTTTGGTTTTTTCGTAGACTTCCTGAGCGTTATTCTTAGGAAGTGGATAGTTTGATACTAAAATTTCTTCTGCAAATGATATATAAACACTAATCAAGATTAAAATTATATAAGGCAAAATTAAAGCCTCCGTATGTCTAAAATCATTTTAAAAAATCTTAATAGATTATAATATTATATTTGCTTTATTTTACATAGGTTTATGAGGTAAAACAACCTTGCAACGTAGAAACACAAACCAAAGGAAAATTATATACGAGATAATAAAAAGTACCGATATACATCCGACGGCAGATTGGATTTACGAAAGAGCAAAGGCTTACATACCTAACATAAGCCTTGGGACTGTGTATCGCAATCTAAAGGTTCTTAAAGAAGAAGGTCTTATAATAGAGATTAACGACGGAAGGCAGAGCAGGTTTGACGCAAGGACAGATAGACACTATCATTTTAAATGTTTAAAGTGTGAAAGTATATACGATATAGACCTTGATATGATACACTTTAGTATGGACGTAAAAAATCTTGAAAAAAAAGGTTTTAAAGTGAATGAGGTTAACGTAGAACTGGAAGGAATATGTCCAAAATGTTTGAGAGAGGTTAAAGTTGAGAAGAATAATTAGTCCTATAAATTTTAGGCCAGATAGACTGCCGCCGGGCCAACACTGGACAGACAAACTTATAATACTTGGAATTTCAGACCCACCGGAGATAGATTTAAGTAATTACAGATTAAAGATTTTTGGAGAGGTTGAAGAACCTGTTACGCTTACTTGGGATGATATATTAGATTTGGAAAAAGTGGAGCTTGTGGCAGATTTTCACTGTGTTACAAGATGGAGCTGTAAAGACGTTGTTTGGCAAGGATTTCATGTTGAAGAGATAAAAAAGCTTACAAAGATAAAACCTACCGCTAAGTCTGTTATGATACACTCTTTAGATGGATACACTACAAACGTTCCGATAGAATACTTCTTTGATGAAGATGTTATTTTTGCTTACGAGCTGTTTGGTAAACCTTTACCTGCAGACAACGGTTATCCTTTAAGGCTTATAGTGCCAAAGTTGTATTCATGGAAAAGTGCCAAGTTTGTTGCAGGTATAGAGTTTATGCCAGAAGATAGACCGGGGTTCTGGGAGTTAAGAGGCTACCACATACTTGGAGACCCTTGGAAAGAGCAAAGATACTGGTTTTAAAGGAGGAGATTTATGGGAAAGTTAAAAGTTGTAGTGGATAGGAATTTGTGTGAAGGTATAGGAGTTTGCGTTCCAGAAGCACCAAAATACATAGTTTTAGATAAAAGACATAAAGCTGTAATATTAGAGCCGGGCAAAGATAAAGAGCAACTTTTCCAAGAAGTTCTGGAAAAAAAGAGACAGGAAGTTGTTTTAGAACTTACGATAGAAGAAGAGGAAGATATATTCAGAGCTGCCGAAGCTTGCCCAGTAAAGGCTATATTCGTTTACGACCCAGAAACAGGCGAGCAACTTTACCCATAGGAGATTAATATGCTTGATAAAATATACGGAATTTACGAAAGAAACGTTAAATTAGTCTTAGTTATCATTCCAGTTTTACTGTTTGCTTTGATGGCTTACCTTTACATCAAGGCAGGTTAATTTTCATTCTATATTTTGAACCTGCTGTCTTATTTTTTCCAGTTGAGTTTTCATCTCAACTGTATAAGAGCTAAAGTCTGGCATCTTGTTGCCAAGAGTGTTTATTTCTCTATGCATCTCTTGACATAGAAAGTCCATTTTTCTTCCAACCGGTTCATCGAGTTTAACTAAGTTTTTAAATCTTTCTATGTGAGTTTTTAACCTTACAACCTCTTCTGTAATGTCTAACTTATCTGCAAGTAAAGTTGCTTCTATGAAAGCCCTTTCTGAGTAATTTTCTCCCAAAAGTTGCTGAACCCTTTTGTATATTCTTTCTTTGGCTTTTTCTAATATCTCTTCTTTTTCAGATTCTATCTTTAAAACCATCTCTTCGATTAACTTTAATCTGTTTTCTATGTCTAATATTAGACTTTCACCTTCTCTTTTCCTTTCCAACTTTAAAAGTGATATTGCTTCCTTTACAGTGTTTATAACGTTTTCTCTTAGTTCTGCTGGAAGTTCTTCAGAGTTGTTAGAGTTTATTTGGTAAAAGGCTATATCGTAAATTTTATCGTCTGTTAGCTTTAACTGGGCTGATTCTGTAATATTTTTAACCTGTGAAACGATTTGTTTTAGTTTTTCTGGGTCTAAAACGGAAGATAGATTTTGGTAAACAATGTTTATAACAACCTGAAAGGTCCCTCTTTCAAAGTTCTCTTGGAAAAGTTTTCTAATTTCTAAGTCTAAAAAGATAGAAATATTTTTATCACCTTTTAAAGACAGTTCAAAGCCTTTACTGTTTAGTGATTTTACGTTTACTGTAATTTCGTAGTCTTTAAAGCTATTTTTTACTGTGGAAAATCCAGTCATACTGTAAGGCATTCTACACCTCTACTCCGAAAAAGTATTGGACTATTTTACCAAAAGTGAATGATACGGTAGCTGCAAAGCTGGCTGCTACAACCATCTCTAAAACTTTCTTTTTTATGGATATTCCGGAAAAAATCGCTACAAAGGAAGCAACCAAACCAAGAACGGAAAATGCTAACAAGACTGAGAAAGGTAATGCTACGTATGAACTGTTTGCAAAGAAAAACGGTAAAACTGGAAACAACACTCCAAGTAAGTAGGAAAATCCAGTAAATACTCCAGATTTTAACTCGTTTTCGTCAATCTCCTTGATGAATATGTTTGATAGATTAACTTTTTCTTTTTTTAGTTTTTCGGTTATTTCGTCTATAACTTTGTCTGGAATCTGATTTTCTTTCAACTTTTCTTTAAATAAATCGTAGCTTTTTTCTGGAAAAACGTCCATTATAATCTGAGTTTTTTCGTTGAAGGCTTCATTTATCTGTCTTTGAGACCTAACTGAAATGTAAGCCCCAACTCCCATAGATAAAGCCCCAGCAACACCA
>ERZ1669248.273-NODE-273-length-28115-cov-56.391839_pt1 | contig 28115 bp, 27 predicted proteins | sample MGYA00579296_ERZ1669248 | MGnify/ENA primary metagenome ERZ1669248 (study PRJEB41166, sample SAMN08046057) | hot springs metagenome | biome: hot spring; feature: neutral hot spring; material: thermophilic sediment; isolation source: thermophilic sediment from...
TACTACAATGAGCTCGACGAGTGGTGAGGAGGATACAGTCAATAAGGCTTCCAGCTTCGCTCGAGGGGGGCCTGCCCTCCTCGAGCGGGGCTGAAAGCAGTGTTAGGGGTGTGAAGGCGAGCAGGGACATCAACCACCATGAACCGCAATGAAAACTCAACCCCTAACTAACCCAGACAACTCAAACAACTAAGTAGTTTTTGGTTTTAAGAACAATATTGCGAAACTAAATACTTATAAGTGTTTTTCAAGTCATCTTTAAGGTGTTGAGAGGTGAGTGAAGAGAGTAAGAAGATTGATATAACTCAGCAACCAACTGAGGTTACTGAGGAGTTTGGGTTCCCGGCCGAGGTACTCCAGATAATAGGTCGTACAGGAGTTACGGGAGAGATTACTCAAGTTAGAGTTAGAGTTCTTGAAGGTAGAGATAAGGGCAGAATACTTACGAGGAACGTGAAGGGTCCTGTACGTGTAGGAGACATAGTCATTTTAAGAGAAACTGAGAGGGAGGCCAGGAAGCTTACTGCTAGAAGGTAGGGTGATTGTTGATGGTTCGAGTAGATAAGTGTTCGTTCTGTGGTAGTGAGATACCTCCTGGTACTGGGTTAATGCTAGTCAAAAATGATGGTTCTTTTCTCTACTTCTGTTCCAGCAAGTGTTTCAAGAGCTACCAACTCGGCAGGGATCCTAAAAGAACTCCGTGGTCTAAGTACTTCTTAGGCAAAAAGAGTTCGAGGGCATAAAATTGCTTGAGAGAACCGTAGTGATAGTTAAGCCTGACGGGGTCAGGAGAAGGCTGATAGGCGAGGTAATAAGAAGAATTGAGAATAAAGACCTTAAAATAACTCGTTTAAGAATGATATACCCAAGTGTAGAATGTATTGAGCGACTTTATGACGTTCATAAGGGTAAGCCGTTTTATGAAGACCTAGTCAGGTTCATGGCTTCCGGACCTATAGTAGCTATGGTCGTAGAAGGTGATGAAGCCGTCAAGGTCGTAAGAAACCTTATAGGCTCAACAGATGGTAGGGAGGCGTCTCCGGGAACTATAAGAGGAGACTACGCTCTTTCCGTAAGAGAGAACATAGTTCACGCGGCCGATTCTGTTGAAAGAGCTGAGTATGAGATCAAGATAGTTTTCTCCGATACTTGCGGTACTTACTAAGCGTGCTTACTAGTCTCTCCTCTTAACTTAACGAGGATACTCAAACCAAATCTCCTGTCTTCTTTCTGCTTGATTCTTATGATTTCTTTTATTAACTCTATTACTTCACTATTTAATTCGTTCTTGAAGTCTGTTATGAAAGTTTCTAAATCGTTTTCAGTTGGGTCTGTGTAGAGTATGTCGCCTTCATCAAAGTGCCTACCCACTAAGACATCTCCTTCTATAGAAACAGCTACTTCAGAGCCTGGTCGTGCCTCTTGTAATGGTTTACCCTTAAGTTGTATTTGATTAATTCTCCCCAGAGGTTTGCCGTCAAATCTCATTACTCTATAACCCGGTCTTATGACACCACCCAATACTCTAACTCCTACAATGGCTGGGTTACTCCTTCTAAACACGTAGCCTGGAATAACTTGAAACTTAGCTGGAAAAACAGTCTTTAATGCTTTCTCATAGATCTCCCTGGATTTCTCTTCAGTAACCCAATTCTCGTAAGACTCGATAAGCTTGTATATTATGTTATCTCTGAAGATCTTAACGCCTTCCTTAACAGCTAGTTCTTCTATGTCTGGCGGCACCTTCACGTTGAAGAGCAGTATAACACCTAAGTACTTGTTTTCCTTGGCTACTATAGAAGCTTCTATGACTTCTCTTCGTGTTAGAGGGCCTACATCAGCTAATCTTACAGGTACCCCCCTATTCTCAAGCATAGAGACAACTGCTTCAAGAGTTCCTAAGGTATCTGCCTTAACTACGACACCAACGATATTCTTAGAAAACCTAACCTGCATTAATTCTTCGGCTATCTTCTTACTTACCTCCTCAATTTCTCCCCAGCTCTCTACAGCCTGGAGTGGCGCGCCAGCAACAGCTTTCTCAAGATCAGGCGCGTTTAATCTAACACCTGCAGCAGCAACTACTTCATCCACATTGATAAAGCTGGTCTCACCAGCCACACGCATTTCTTCAAGAGGTCTCGGCATAAGTAGCGCTCTAACCTTCGTAGTTATTGGTCCTTCATAACCTCCTAAAACTATAATATCACCTTTCCTAAGTATCCCGTCATATATTATCACGTCAGCACAGTGCCCTAAGCCGGGAATCTCTTTAACTTCTAAGATCACTCCCTTAGCAGGACCCCACGTGAACATTATTCTGTGCGTTAGGAATCTCTGGATAATTCCAGCAAGTACTGCAAGGAGCTCGGCAAGACCTTCACCACTCTTAGCTGATATAGGCACTATAGCTATAGCTTTCCTAAAGTCTCTTATTTTATCGTATCTTTCCGAAGGAATGTTTACTTGAGATAGTTGACCTACTAAAGTATATATTCGCTTATCAAGCTCTTCTAGTGCTTGCTTACTCTGCTTCTTCATGCTCAAAGTAAACGGCATGTCTGGAAAACTTCTCCAGCCAGGAATCCTGTCAATCTTGTTAGCGGCTACTACGAAAGGAACTTTCCTATTTAGTAAAACCTCTATAGATTCTAGTGTTTGCTTCTTAACTCCTTCGATAATGTCGACTACTAGTATAGCGAAATCGGCAACACTACCCCCTCTTCTTCTCAGGTTAGAGAATGCTTCATGACCTGGAGTATCAATAAAGAGTAAGCCTGGAATCGTCAACTTTATCGTGAATATATTCTTAAGTGGTGTTATGATCTTTTCTATCACTGAGGCAGGGACTAAGCTAGCACCAACATGTTGAGTCATCTCACCAGGCTCCTTACTGACTACGGCAGTGCCTCTAATCTTATCTAACAATGTTGTGTTATGAACTATTATCCCGTTAGCAATAAAAGACTGTGTCTCAGGGACTGAGAGATCATAGAGGTAGCCATCGTAGTCTTCTATCTCAACACTCATCACGCTCTTAAAGAAAACTTCACGTGACCTAAGAATTAATTTCTTGCTTATCCCTCCCTCAGAATTCAGGGAGCTCTCTTCAGCAACTCTCAAGTCTGGAGTAGCTATCATATCGTGTTTCTCTATCTTGTCTGCTCTGACCCACCCATCACACGTCAGGAAAGGATGCTCAGGCGTTACTCTAACAAATCTCCCGTCACTTAAGGCAATCCTGAAGAGAGGCCCTCTATACCTGATTTTCCAAACGCTTTCCGTGAGAGCCGTCACTACATGACCATTCAAATCTAGGGATAATACTGGAACTCTCTTCATAAATACTTCGTATCCCCCTATTTTCTGACTTGGTGATAAGTTCTTAGCTAGAGAAGAAATCTCAACAGTTCTTCCGTCTGCAAGCAATATCTTCTCGCTCGGATGCAAACATTTGCCGTGATCTACGTGACCTAAGACTGTCACTATAGGAGATCTTAATTTCTTGGTTTCCTCACTCATCCATGATTACCTACTATTAAAGAAGTACGAGAATTATTTAAGGAGGTGTTCTATATTCTTTACTGAGTTCCGTAACCACATAACTTCTCTATTGCTTTCCTTAAGATCAGCGTGGTTCTCGATGATGGATAATTCAGTTCTTGCGATATCTCTTCCCAGCTTAAGCCCTTTAAGCACCTAGCTATACATACTTGACCTTCTAAAGGCGTTAAAACACTTATTCTACCCTCTAACACTGACTTAAAGACACTAAAGTTAACTGCGTCCGCAGCAGACTCGTAAGTCATTAAACCTTCTAGGTAGAGTCTTAACCGATCTTTCTGTATCTCAGTAAGTTCGAATCTCTCTGAAAATTCAGGATAATTAATACCTGACTTAAGTATCAGATATATTACGTCGCTCTCTAAGTCTCTGTAAACAGTGTGTAAGCTGCCTATCAGCCTAATCACGAAGTCCTTAACACAGGAGTTTATTAGCGACACCCACTCACTACTTAATGGCTTAACTACTAACGCGGTGTATTCACCGCTAACAGGGTTCCTGTCCGGTGATAAATGAAGTAATTTGAAGTTGTTCTTTAACCAAAAACTAAGTAATTCCTTGCTTAAGCCAAAACCAGCTCCAACCCATGAATACCCTCTCTTCACAGCCTCACTCACTATCTCATTCAGTAGAAAAGAACCAATACCCATTCCTTGAGCATCTATGTGTACAGCTATCCTAACTATCCTCCAGCCAACGCCTTTACCGAGTTCCCTAATCCTGAAGTATTTTAGGAGTCTATCCGGTATTATATTGCCGGGTATCTTGCCACCAATTAATAACTCGTCTATTAAATCGTTACTTAGACCTCCTTCCTCAGCTAGCTGAGCAGCCCCAACTATCTTACCTGAAGTTCTAAGCCTCACAGCCCTTATGCTGTGATGAGGGGCATCAGCTAGTCTGCCTAGGTCGTCAGGCTCGTTCCTATAGTGAGCTAACACGTATATCCCAAAGAGACTTCGAAGTTCTTTCTCTCCTGTTTCTGAGAATAGGTATTCTGGGTCGTAAGTTACGTACTCTAGATTACCTTTCTTGATTTCCTCAATGTCCTCACTTGTTAGCTCGTCCGGCTCCGCGTCTAGCAGGAGTGCGTCAAACTGGAACTTCTCTATCGGGTCATCTGCTGAGTACCTGATAGGTTCCTTCATCTCATACGTTATCATGAGGGTCTTAGGATCTTCTTTTAATCTCTTGAGGAATCTTACGGAGAATCCTCTTCCAGCACCCTCATATCCGTGTATGGTGGTCGCGTAAATAGTCCTGTTAAAATTTCTCCATATCTTGTGTAGCAAAGGGACAGGCAACCCAGCAGCTTCATCAACCACGACTACATCTACTTTAAGCTTCGTTACTGTGTATGGTTCCCAGTATTCTATACTGAACCTATCACCTTTCAGTTCTATTAAGTCCCCCTCCTTAACTACCTTCTTGTAGTTAAGCCCTAGAGTGTTTAAGCTTCTCTCAGCTAACGTCATTAATGACTGAATTGCGGATGAATCACTAGCTGTAACTGCTATCCTTACCTTATTTTTGAACTTCAGTAATTCTTTAATTAACCCGGCTAAAGCTATCCCTACGGCTGAGGACTTACCCCTGCCTCTATCAGAAGTTATTACTACCGCCACGTGCTTAGAGCCAGGCTTAGGAACTATGTTGTCTTCAATTAACTTAATGACGTTTACTTGATCTTGTGTTAGAGCTAGCTCGTAAAGGCTTTTAGGAAATACAGAGTCTTCAGGAATTCTTATACTTCTCAATTTCTTCTCGTAGCTTCTCATGACATGACCAGACTTAATTAGCTTGCCTGTGTCCGCGTCTATCACGTATATGCCTTCATGCTTCATGAGTTTCCTCACAAAGTATTTTATGAATATATTCCTGGGTTCAGGGTGTCTAGGCGTTACTAAGTTGCTCTTAAAAATAGTTTTTACGGTTTCCCAGGACTCTAATGGGGGCCCCCACAATACTATGAGACCGCCTCCCCTCACCACGCCGATGAGTCTCCCTACGTCGTTCGGTTTTAAGTCGTTTGTTAGATCTAGTATGAGTACGTCCTGGGTAGTTCCTAAATACTTCTTACTAACTTCATACACTACCTGTTCTACTAAAACTTCGTGAGTGTCTACCAACTTCTTACTTAATACTAGGTCTTTTATTAAGGTTGCTCTTAAGCGCGCGTCAGAAAACTCGTCGTGGAACACGTGAATAACACTCAGCTCAGCAAATTTCCTAAGTTTTCTCAGCTTCCTTATGTAGCGCCTTATCAAGTCTATTGTTAGGCCCGCAACCTTAACGGGGTCTGACCCACATAATACAACCAATCTTCGCTCGTTATTGATGTAGGCTTTCTCGATATCGTTTAAAAAATTCTTTAAGAATAAACGGTACTCTTCAGCACTAACAACTTCTTTTAGTTTTTGCTGTAATTCTTTATACTTCACTACCTCATCACCATACTAGACTATCTATAAAAACAAAACTTTAGCTTTAATAGAATGTACCTCTAACCTCTACTCTACTAGTCCTGCACCACTTCAAGAAAACATTATGAGGAAGGGATATGCTCTTAAGTGATGCTTGTGGATAGCTAGTCTCGTGACAGAGACTTCTCTACTTTTCTGTAGGGGCAGTTGACCCAGTACTTCTCACAGTCTGGCACCTCAAACTTGGTTAGGTATCTTCTAAGGACCGCACACCCTGCCAGATAGTATCCCTCGTGATCTTCAGATTCAAAGAACTCACACTCAGATTTAGGTCTCTCGTTTAACGCATGTATCATCATTAGTGCTTTCCCGAACTTCACAGTAGCGGTAACGCCAGCTAGCTGAGGACTCTCCGCTCTCTCCATGAAATACCTGCACTCTCTATACTGCCTAGGTCCTCCAGCACACGCCATAGTCACCGGGTCACTTGACGGCTGCTCGAGTTTAGGGGAAGTACACACGCCATCCTTATACCAAGGACACGGCATGACTTAAGTTACCTTAAACTATGGTCTTCTCAGGCTAATAAACTTAAAAGCTATGAAGTGATGTTGTTATGTGTGAAGCGATATGGCAGGAGCAAACAATAGGGATGACGTGAATAGGAAGCTAGGTCTTAAAGTTGTTTATGAAGACTCAGATCTCGTGGTCTTCAGGGCACCCAACGAGGATCAATTACTCGATATTTTAAAGAATTTGTTGAGAGAACGTCCCATGACCGTGAAAGAGTTGCATGGGTATCTCTCGGGTTTAGCTAGTGAGGACAAAATAAGGAGAGCACTTATAAAGCTCGTGAACGAAGGTAAAGCTTACGTAATGAATGACGGGAGATTCGTTATAGCAGGCTTAGAGTAAGGTACCTAGCTATAAGTGTTGAGACCAATACGTTTATAAAGCACCTCAGAGAAAATTAGGGTGAGTTGCGCGGGGGTGTGTTCAGATTTAGCGAGTATAGAGTAAGCAAGGAGGAACTGAAGAGAATACTCAAGAACTTAAAGACCTGGACCGCACACGCGACTACTTTACTCAGCCTCTACATACCTCCCGGCAGACCCGTACCAGAAGTAGTCAATACTTTACGTCAAGAACTCTCAATAACTGAGAACATAAAACTCAAAGCTACTAAAACTAAAGTCCAGACAGCTCTGGAGTCAGCTATAGACAGATTACTGCGGATACCTAAGACCCCGCCTAACGGGCTAGTGATATTCTCCGGAGTTAACGACGAGACTGGCGAGACAATAACTCTAGTTATAGAGCCTCCGGAAGCTGTCAGCGTGTTCTTTTATCGAACAGATAAGTTCTTCCATACAGAGTTTCTTGAGGATATGGTTGAGGAGTCTGACGTTTACGGACTAGTCATAGTAGAGAGAGATGAAGCAACAATAGGGTTGCTAAAAAATGACAGGATAATACTTCTAGACGAGTTAGAGGGCTACATACCGGGCAAACACTCGAAAGGCGGCTGGTCGCAGAGAAGATTTGACAGAGTAATCGAGGAATTAACTGAGGAGTTCTTTAAGAAAATAGCTGAGAAAATAAATAATTATTTCTTACCTTACTTAGAGCAAGGCAAGCTTAAGGGGATAATAATAGGCGGTCCCGGATACATGAAGCACAACTTCATTAAATCAGACGCGATAGATTACAGACTAAAACAGTTGATACTGCCTGAGCTAATAGATGTTAGTACTCAGAGTATCCCAGGATTAAAAGAATTAGTGATTAGAGCGAAAGAATCACTAAAACAACACTCATTCATAAAAATCTTTGATGCTATAGAAGAATTTAAGACGCACCTAGCTAAAGACGACGGACTAGTCACTTATGGAGAGAAAGAAGTGTTCGACGCCCTAAACATTGGCGCAGTCAAGTACCTGATAGTAGCTGAAGATTATGACAAGATAGACACAGTACTGAAAGTCGCTCAAGAAAAGAATATTGAGGTTTACGTAGTGAATAATGAGATACCCGAGTATGAGTGGCTTAAGAGAACATTCAACGGCCTCGTAGCAGTTCTCAGGTATCAGTTAAGTTAAGTCACGATTTATTAATCTAGCAGTAAGCTATGGAAGACAAGACCTTAAACTTAAAACTTAATATAGGCTAATCGATATTAATTTTAGTGTTGTGGGGGGTTGTTAGCTATGATGGAAGGTAATGTTAAGGGGGATACAGACGCGTCTCCCGAGTATGCCGAGCATGCTAGGGAAGACTCTAAGAAGAGGTGGATAGAGAAAATGATTAAGTCTGCTAAGAAGTATCACAAGATTTGCCCATACTACGATAAGAAAACAGCTAATTGCTTCATAAAGCAGTTAAAGAATGTGAAGATATCTAAGTGCGACCGTGACGGCAAGTTTGACGGGTGTGTCGTGTTTACGGGCTATCTTGAGGAAAGGTATGAGTGGTACGTGTCCACAGGAGTTTTACTGCCAGTTGATTTCAGAGACATTACCTCTATTTTTTAGGTGAGTACTTCTCTAGTTTTATTGAGGTAGTGTGATTGAGTCTGAGCAATCCGTATAGGAGACTAAAGAATTCTATATCTAGTGAGCTTAGTAAAGCACTTAGTAGCGTGTGCGCAGACCCAGACACACTTACCCAGCTAGAAAGCATGATTGAGGAGCCGCCTAAGAGAGAGTTCGGCGACTTAAGCATACACTTAGTTAGGCTTTCTAAGTCATGTAACATATCTTTAGAGAGCTTAATCAGCTTGCTGGCTTCATCCCTAGAAAAACTAGATATAGTTGAGAAAGTTGTTGTTGTAGGTAGTTACATGAATATCTTCATTAACTACGCTGTTTTCAGTCCTCAAGTACTTAATACTATAGTCAGTCATGATAGAAGATACGGCGCTATAAATAATTACGTAAGGAAAAGAGTTATTGTGGAGTATGTGTCGGCTAATCCTGTGCACCCACTACATCTAGGTTCCGGGAGAAACGCTGTTTTAGGTGATTTTCTGTATAGACTCAACAAGTTTTTAGGTAATGAGGTTCAAAGAAGATACTATATCAATGACGTGGGTCTGCAAGCAGCGTTCTTAGCTTACGGTTACCGCAAGCTAGGCTTCCCTGAAATACCGCCTGGAATAAAGCCTGATCACTACTTAGGTTTAGTTTACGCGGCGACAACGACGATAATCGACGTACTAAAGCTGAAGAAGTTGCTGAAAGAGGCTGAGGCTTCAGGAGACTTTAGCAGAGCTAGTGAGTTACGTAATGAGATAGATTCCTTAATGAGTGATTTGAGTAGGCTAGCTGAGATAATACCTAACGAAGTTAACGTGCTGTCTGAGAAGATAGCTAGCGAAGAAGACCCGGAGGCAGAGATTCAGAAGATTCTTAGAGGTTATGAGATGGGTGAACCAGAATATCTTTTTGTCAGAAAAGTTTGTAGTAGGGTTATTGAGGGGATTAAAGAAACTCTCGAGAAGATGAATGTAGGCATAGACGTGTGGGACTGGGAAAGCGATTTAGTTTGGGAAGGTAAGGTAGATGAGGTTCTTAAGAAAGCTTCTGAGAGTAACTATTTCGGTTTTCATAAAGGAGCTCCAGCACTATTCTTTAACGAATTACTTAGTGTTGGGGGGCTGAGAAAGCGTTTAAGAATTCCTGAAGCTCTTGAGGTGCCTCCTCTAATACTCAAGAGGAGTGATGGGACCACACTATACACTACGAGGGACATTGCTTACACGTTAAAGAAGTTTAGAGAGTTTTCAGCAGATGAGGTAGTAAACGTCATAGCTATAGAGCAGACACTCAGTCAAGCCCAGCTTAGACTAGCACTATACGCTCTAGGGTATGAAAAAGAGGCAGAGAACTTGATACACTACTCTTATGAAATGGTTAACCTGCCTGGAGCTCTGATGTCTGGGAGAAGAGGCAGGTACGTGACTGTCGACGAGCTACTTGAGAAACTTAATGAGATGGTGAAGAACTTGATGAGGGAGAGAGGTTCTGAGGTCTCAGAAGAGCAAGCACTGAAGATAGCTAGGTCAGCTATCAAGTATGCTGTCTTGTCAGTGTCCCCGTCTAAGACCTTAACAATCGATCTCAAGAAAATTCTTGACTTAAAGCAGAATTCAGGACCTTACATACAGTATACTTACGTCAGGGCTAAGTCTGTAGTAGAGAAGGCCGGGAACTTCGTTCTCGATGTAGTAGATTATGCGAGAGCAGGTAAAGAACCTATGAGAACTCTCATCTTTGAGTTAAGTAAGTTTCCCGAGGTAGTCTTTAGTGTAGCCAGTAGTAAGCAGCCTGAAGACTTAATATCTTACGCTAACAACCTAGCAACCCTATTTAATAAATTCTACGAATCCGAGCCTATACTAAGAGAACCTGATGAAGGCTTTAGAGCCTTGAAGATCGCGGTGACTTACAGTATCCTAGTAGTACTACGCAATATCATGGAGATTTGCGGAGTAGATATCCTAGAAAAGATATAACTTGACTTTTATTTTATCAAGACAAAATATACTAGAGTACGGAGGTGTGGGAGTCTGGTTAGTAAAGACTTTGTTGAGGTTAGAGTTGAGACAGCTGGTGCTAGAGACGTCGGACGTAAGGTAGGCAGACTCCCAAGAAAAGTCATGAACATACTCAACATCTCTTCTGGGGACTACATTGAGGTAGAGTCTGATAAGGGCTCTACAGTACTTCAAGTCCTTCCGACCTTAAGAGAAGAAGACGACTATACCATAAGGATTGACGGCTATACTCGTGAAGCTTTAGGGGTAGGAGTTGGAGACATAGTGCGTGTTCGAAGAATAGAGGTTGTGAAGGGTACTAAGGTAGTGTTAGCTCCAACGATTCCTATGAGATGGGATAGGAGCTTCGTTGACTATGTTAAAGAACAGCTACTATACAAGCCTGTGAAGAGGGGGGAGGTAGTCTTCGTATCTTACTACTTCCTCCCAGAACCTATAAAGTTTGTCGTCATCGCTACACAACCTCAACAAGTAGTCTACGTAGACTCTGACACCTTTCTCGATCTAAGAGAAGAGCCCGTTAAGGAAGAGGTAGTCAAGAGAACCGTGCCCAAAATAACATGGGAGGACATAGGAGACCTAGAAGAAGTCAAAGAAAGAATAAGAGAGATAGTTGAGCTACCTATGAGGCATCCAGAGCTTTTCAAGCATCTCGGTATTGAGCCTCCTAAGGGTGTCTTGCTCTACGGTCCTCCAGGTGTTGGGAAGACCTTGCTAGCTAAGGCGCTTGCTAACGAGATAGGCGCTTACTTTATTGCTATTAATGGTCCTGAGATTATGAGTAAGTATTATGGTGAGTCTGAGCAGAGGTTGAGAGAGATTTTCGAGGAAGCTAGGAAGAACGCGCCAGCAATAATATTCATAGACGAAATAGACTCAATAGCACCAAAAAGAGAAGAAGTAATAGGAGAAGTAGAAAAAAGAGTAGTAGCACAACTACTAACACTAATGGACGGGCTTCAAGAGAGAGGAAAGATAGTTGTCATAGGCGCTACGAACAGAATAGAAGCAGTAGACCCAGCACTAAGAAGACCTGGAAGATTCGACAGAGAAATAGAGATACCACCACCTGACAAGAGAGCCAGGAAAGCTATTCTTGAAGTTCATACCAGGAACGTGCCGCTAGCAGAAGACGTGAGTCTTGACGAGTTAGCGAGCGTTACTCACGGCTTCACCGGAGCTGACTTAGCAGCCCTAGTTAAAGAAGCCGCTATGTCAGCGTTAAGGAGGTTTTTAAGGAGTGAGCAAATAGAGTTGAGCAAGCCGATACCGCCCGACACCTTAAAGAAGCTGGTCGTCACAAAGAATGACTTTATTGAGGCTCTAAAACTAGTGCATCCAACACTCTTACGTGAGGTATTTGTTGAGGTTCCTGAGGTTAGGTGGTCTGATATAGGTGGCTTAGAAGACGTTAAGCAAGAGCTTAGAGAAGCTGTTGAGTGGCCTCTTAAGAACCCTGAGTCTTATGAGAGGTTGGGCGTGGAGCCTCCTAGGGGTATTCTTCTTTACGGTCCTCCTGGTTGTGGCAAGACTTTACTTGCTAAAGCTGTAGCAACAGAGTCTGGAGCAAACTTCATAGCAATTAAAGGACCAGAAATACTCAGCAAGTGGGTAGGAGAATCAGAAAAAGCAATAAGAGAAATATTCAGAAAAGCAAGACAAGTAGCACCATCAATAATATTCTTCGACGAAATAGACTCAATAGCTCCCGCAAGAGGCTTTAGAACAGATTCTGGAGTTACTGACAGGATAGTTAATCAGCTGCTTGCAGAGATGGACGGCATACAAACTCTCAAAAACGTCGTAGTTATTGCAGCAACTAATCGTGCCGACATACTGGATCCCGCGTTGTTAAGGCCTGGGAGGTTTGACAGGATAATATTCGTTCCGCCACCAGACAGAAAAAGTAGGTTACAGATACTTAAGGTTCATGTTAGGAAAGTTCCTCTGGCCGAAGACGTAGATCTAGAGAAACTAGCTGACATGACTGAAGGATATTCCGGTGCAGACCTAGAAGCACTAGTTAGGGAAGCCGTTATGCTAGCATTACGTGAGAAGTTTGAGCCTAGACCTATAAGTATGAAGTACTTCCTTCAAGCTATGAAGTCACTCAAGCCCTCACTAACTAGAGATATGTTAGAGTCTTACCAGAGAACATACGAGACCTTAAAGAAGATGGTCATGTAGTACGCTTAGTAAGAAGCCTTCGTGATCCCGCACAGGCTATTTTGCTTTAATAAGCCAACTCTCAGTAATTCTTCAAGGAATACTGGACTAGTCTCTAGTGGGGTGACGCTCAAATGAGTGTATGGGATCTAAGAGAGGGAGAAGTTAGGTCCTGGGGTGTAGTGCATGTAGTTATTTTCGTGTTCTTAAGTGCTTTAGGTGCTTTATCAGCTACCTTGAGTAGCTTTCTTCAGGTAGGTTACGGAGTCTCTTGGTTTTATTTAGCGGTGGTAGTTCAGGTTGTTGGGGGCATCTGGTTTGGGTTATGGGGGGTTCTAGCCAGTATTTTCTTCCCTATTGTGGGAGACTTAGTAGGAGGGATCCCGATATCTATTAGTTTGTCTTTACTCCCAGCAAATCTAGTTCAGTCACTTATTCCGGCAGCTTATTTTAGGTTTCTTAAAGTTGATCCAGCTCTTAAGAGGCTCAGTGATTGGGTGCACTTTATTTTATCTGGTGTTGTCTTAAATAACGTGCTTGGCGCATATTTGGGCACCTCAGCTATGAGTGCTTGGGGCTTCATATCTGGAGACCTGTACCTTATAGTTATGTTTTCGTGGTTTATAGGCAACGTAATACCTATCTTGATTGTTGGGGCACCCCTGCTTAAGGGATTAAGTCCTCTCATTATTTCTCATAGAGCTTTCTGCAAGAGGTGGCTGGCTTAATTGGGGCTAGAAGCGGGGTAAGAGTACGTAGAGTAAGAACTATAGCAGGTTACGTGGACTCAACGTCAGTTCTACTTAGTTTGAATCCAGTAACTAAGCTCTTGCTCTTATTATTTGCGGCTCTTTATACTGTGCTAGGAAATCTCCTGGAGGTCAATCTACTCGCGGTTCTCACGGTCTTAGCGTTTTTAAAAACTTCAGGAATCAAGTTAAGCGCGGCGACTACGTACCTGAGAGTCTTACTAGGTTTTCTTTTAATTATTATTCTCAGCTATTTCTTAGCTAGCGGTAATCTAGGGCGTAATCTACTCGTATGTGTAGGTTCCTTAAGACTATATGTCGAGAACTTAGTGACGGGCTTAACGATCTACACTAAAATCTTAGCTACGGTCCTAATAGTTATATTAGTTCTCTCTATAACTACTGTGAGAGACTTTATTAACGGCTTAAGTAGTCTAGGACTAAGCTTAAGAGCAGCTCTGATTATCGGGCTAGTATTTAAGTTCATGTATTATCTCCAAGTAAAGCTTGAGGAAATCAAGCTAGGTGAGCTCTCGCGAGGACTAGAAGTCTCTAAAAGCAATTTCTTTAAGAGTATCTCCTTGTTCTTTCATCGACTTCTTCCACTCTTCTCAATAACACTAACGAAAATTGATGAAGTGAGTGACGTTCTTGAGTTAAGAGGGTTTAACCTAACTGAAGAGAGGAAGAGCTTGCTTAGCAAGCCCACTTTCGGTTTCATTGATTTACTAGTGCTTTCCCTGATAGTATTAGTAACTTCCTTACTCACTTACTTCTCGTTAGTCGGGGTACTAAACCCGCTAAATTCCCTAGCTTACAGATTACTTATTAGTTATTCGGTGTTTTCAGGGTGTCATGCGCGGTAAATCTTAGAAACCTGTGGTGGGCTTACGAAAACTCTAGTGGGTGGGTCCTGAAAAATATTAACTTGTGTGTTAAAGAGAGGGAATTCATACTCATTACAGGTCCCACAGGAGCTGGTAAGACTACCCTAGCGAGAGTTCTGTGCGGGTTAATACCCAGGAGTTATAGAGGGTTACTTAAAGGGTATGTGTCTATCTTGGGTGAGGGAGTAACTAACCACAAGTCTTCACGCGTATTTCGTGACGTAGGGTTTGTTTCATCAGACCCGGAGATGCAGTTTCTTACTATGCGGGTTGAGGATGAAGTAGCTCTTCGCTTAAGACTCTTAGGCATGAGTTCAGAAGAAGTGAGTGAGAGAGTTTCGTGGGCTGTAAGACAGGTTGGTTTAAACGAGTCTATACTAGATAAATCACCTTACGAGTTAAGTAGTGGTCAAAAACAGAGAGTAGCTATAGCCGCGGCTATAGCTACTAAACCTAAACTCTTAGTGCTCGACGAGCCCCTATCTAATCTTGACTGGGCGGGGGCAGAAGAAGTAGTCAAGTCTATAGAGCTTCTCAGACTCAGTCAACAGACGTCGATAGTGGTTATAGAGCACAGAATAGACGTTTTCATGCGGTACCTCTCAAGGATCGCATTAATGTATGAGGGAACTCTGATGCTGGTTGATGAGCCTCTTAGCTTCTTCACAAAGTTACCTGAAGAGTTTGAGAGCTATGTTAGAGTTCCTGAAAAAATTAGGGTCTGGAAGTACCTTACTTCAAGATACTCACTGAGGAGAGAGAACTTAAGCGATGAACTTCTAAAATCATACTTACTTAAGTTGCTTGAGAGGCGTGATGATGCACCTCATTAAGACAGAAAACCTTACTTACGAGTACCCAGACGGCACAAGAGCTTTAGACTCTGTTAACCTAGAGATTAAAGAAGGGGAATTTGTAGGTATTTTAGGGAATAACGGATCCGGGAAAACAACTCTAGCTAGGTGCTTAGCAGGTCTACTCAAGCCTACCTCAGGACTTATACTAGTTAAAGGAAAAGACATCAGGCATTATAGGAAGAAAGACCTAGTAAAAAACATAGGGTATATTTCTCAAGACATCAACACTCAGTTACTTAACGTGAACGTGTTAGAAGAAATTCTATTCACGCCTAAGATGCTTGGCGTGAGTGACGACTTAATTAAGGACAGACTTGAAGAAATCTTGAGTCAGTTAGAGATAGGTAATGAGATTCTCGAGAAGCCTGTTCTCAGCTTGCCCAGACACGTCAAGTTAAGGGTTTTACTAGCTTCCTACATGCTAGCCGGCACCAAGAACTTCATCGTAGACGAACCTACTACAGGGCAAGACTGGTATCACTCTACTAAGTTTACTGAGTTTTTAAAGAGGTTAAGAGAGCGTGGAAGTACCGTGATACTAATAACACACGATATAGAGTTACTTGCTAAGTATTCTGAGAGAGTAATACTGATGAACTCAGGTAGGATCGTGGTTGACGGAGAAACCAGAGAAATACTTAGCGACGTGGAACTACTGAAAAGTAATTCCCTGCTACCAACCTACACAACACAGTTAACGAGAGATCTCCCACTCAGAGACCGCGTGTTGCTTCCTGAAGAACTTATCAAGATTTTAAGTCTCAAGATTTCGAAGCCCTAGTAAGTCATTCAGGAGGACCCGTAACTCTCTCAAGCAGGAAATAGCTCCGGTCTGTTGCCTTGATAGATTTAGGTGCTATAATCGCGGTGTGGATCTGAACGAGTGTGAGGAGTCAGCGAACTTCCTGGAAGAAACCCTAACTTCTTAGGGCTAGGAAGAGGTCAGGTTAAATTTAGTAATTATTAGCTTCCTGACCTTAATTAATTGTGGGTGGTTTAAATAGTTAAGCAACCACTAATAGAACACTACGATTTCGGCGAGATAATAGTTAATGGGCGTGAGTATACTCATGACATAGTGGTTCATCCTGAAGGAATATTAAGTGATTGGTGGCGTATTGAAGGACATAGACTTCAGTTAGCAGACGTTAGAGACTTCCTCGGCATGAAAGTAGACGTTGTTATTATAGGGACCGGATATGAGGGCTTCATGAGGGTAGACGATGACGTTATTGAAGCCTTTAAGAAGTCTGGTTCAGAAGTGTATGTGTTGAGGTCTAGACAAGCCGTGCGTAAATACAACGAAGAAGTGAGTAAGGGGAAAAGAGTACTTCTTCTCATACACTTAACCTGCTAATTACCGTTATTCCCTCAAACACTTTGAGGGCTTATAGAGACCTCTACTAACTCGGAAGCAATGTTCTTGATTTCCTAGAACACAGCCTAACCATCATTTCCCTGTAAGGTAACTCAAAAATAATGTTCAGGTGAAGTTGTTAGTTAGTGAAACTTTAAATACTTGCATTCCTGTATAGAAATATGCCGGTGTGAGCTAATGACTGCTTTAAAGGCTAGAATACTTGACGTAGATACTGGGGACCTAAGAGTAGTTCTGGTTCCTAAGAATATTGCTTTGGCTAACGGGTTAAAAGGCGGTTCTAGAGTTAGGGTAGTAAGTAACTCTAGATTTGTTACTGCTTGGGTTCTAGTATCTGATAAGGAAGGAGAAGAAGTCTTTTTAAGTAAGAGTATCTCAAACATCCTGGAGGATCCAGAGACTGTTGAATTGAGTGTGCACTCCATAACTTCTTCAGTAGATTACATTAAGAAGAAGTTAGTGGGGCTTAAACTTAGTGAGGATGAGATACGTTCTATAGTAAGAGACATAACCTCCGGAGTTCTAGGAGAAGCTGAGATAGCTTCTTTTGTGGCGGCTCAAACAAGTGTTGGGATGGATGTTGATGAGATAGTATCCTTGACTAAGGCTATGGTTGAGACAGGCAAGGTCTTGAAATTCGGTGAGCCCGCTTACGATATCCACTCTATCGGTGGAGTTCCGGGGAACTCTAAGGTCTCCGTAGTTGCTGTCCCGATAATCGCGGCAGCAGGAATCTTTATCCCGAAGACCTCGTCTAGAGCGATAACCTCGCCCGCAGGAACTGCCGACACTATGGAGGTTTTCGCTCCAGTATCGTTTACTGAGAGAGAGGTTCTTGAGTTAGCGAAGAAGATTAAAGGATTCATTATTTGGGGCGGTACTCTTAATCTAGCACCAGCAGATGATATACTGATACGTGTGGAGCACCAACTAAAACTAGACCCTACGTCGCAGATGGTAGCTTCAATACTTTCTAAGAAGCTAAGCATGAGTGTGAGTAACTTAATCGTAGATATTCCTACGGGTAATGAAGCGAAGGTAGGGAGCATCGAAGAAGCTAGAAACCTCTCCTCACTTTTTGTTCAGGTAGGTAGCAAGTTAGGACTTGGTATAAGATGTGCTATAACGTACGGCGGGCAGCCAATAGGATATACGATAGGGCCCGCCCTCGAAGCTCTTGAAGCTTTAGAAACGCTTACGGGTAATGGTCCTATGTCTGTAAGAGAGAAAGCTACTGCGTTAGCCGGGCTCGTGCTCGAGGTCGCTGGTGTGGCTCCTAGGGGGAGCGGGCGTAGGATCGCTCTCGACATACTTAATTCGGGCAGAGCTCTCCAGACCTTCCTGAGGATTGTTGAGGTTATGGGAGGTAATCCGCGTGTGAGGCCTGATGAGATACCTGTAGGTAGGTATAAGGCTGAGGTCAAGGCCCCTATAGACGGGTACGTCACCAGAGTATCTAATAACGCGTTGTCACGGATAGCGATGGTTGCTGGGGCTCCTCTAGACAAGGGTGCTGGCTTAAGACTTCACGTGAAGAAAGGACATAAAGTCAAGGAAGGACAGACTCTACTGGAAATCTACAGCAACTCTGAGGCCTTACTAGATGAAGCTCTTAAATTAGTTGAGGTTCTTAAACCGATAGTTATTGAGGGTATGTTGCTGGAGACATTCCCTGAATACTATTTATGAAAACTTAATGCAGCATTAGTTGCTATCGTGTTTGGGTACAGGTTATTACCCTACTTGACGCTTTCCTCAATCTATTCATTATAGCTAGCCCTATACCTCGTTCCTCAAAACTCTCTGAAATCGCTACATCGACCCCTAACTCGTCAACTTCTCTAAGCTTCTTAAAGAGATTCTTAGCTACCTCATACAGGTTCTTCCTAGAACCAATCTCGAGTTTTATGACGTTCTCGTAATTTGAGCAAGTCTCCCTACTACATATTACAGCTATCTTGAGGTGTTTTCGCAGGTACTCGTTGATCAGCGACTTAACATGCTCAAGATAAGTTGTCTGATTACTGCATTGGCCAACCTCAGCTAAGATTAACGTAGTTTGAGGAGAGTAGTGCCTGTATTTCGTTCCAGGACTCAAAGCTACCTCTGCTTCCCTTAATCCCTTAGCAAATGCAGGAACTAATATCTTGAGATTAGCTAGTTTCTCTAAGTCTTCAACACCTATAGGCCCCGGTCTTAACAAGACTGGTGGGTCAGTAGTTAAGTTGATTATTGTTGACTCAACCCCGAAGAAAGTATCACCACCATCTAATATTACCTCTATTTTCCCTGAGAGGTCTCTAATAACGTGCTCTGCCGTAGTAGGTGAAGGTCTTCCAGATAAGTTAGCGCTCGGTGCAGCGATCGGGTTTCCTAAGCCTTTAATAAGTGCAAGCGCTACAGGATGTGCTGGACACCTCACAGCAACAGTCGGTAATCCTGCGGTTACTTCAGGCAATACTAAATGTTTTTTCTTCAGAACGAAAGTTACTGGCCCCGGCCACACCTTGCTAGCTAGTTCGTAAGCGAATGAAGGAATATTCTCAGCTACTATTTCTAGTTCTCTTAAATCACTGATGTGCAGTATTAGAGGATTGTCAGGGGGTCTCTCCTTAACACTATAGATTTTCTTAATCGCCTCCTTATTAAGTGAATCAGCTCCTAAACCATACACAGTCTCTGTTGGGAAAGCTACTAAGCCGCCTCTCAAGAGGGCCTCGACAGCCTCACTAATTACTTCTTTCTCCGGCTCTATAGGATCTACTTTAAGTACTCTGGTCTCGATCATCCCACCTTTCTGTGACTAGTTTTTACAAAGCAATAAATATATCGTTTAAGCCTTTTACTCACGTGAACAAGTTCATGAGAATAGTCAGGTCTTTCAGTCTTGATTACTAACTGTAGTTTAGTGGTCTTAGCATAGTAAGCCTGAGTTGAGGGAGGGTTCGTGTTTTTAAGTTTATAGTACTGACTAGAGCTTATGTGGGGTGTTTAATGAGGCGATTAGTAGTGTTTTTAGGTTATGACGAGAAGAGTAACATAGTGCTAAGGAAGGTTTCTCAAGTTAAGCACTTATTTGATGACGTAAGCGTGATTTACGTGCCTGAAGTAGATTCAGAAGCTCTTCAAAGACTTTCAATACCCTACGTTAAGATAGAGATAGACTTGGAGAATCCCCCAGACTATGATAACGTGACCCCTTCTAGCAAAGAACTTGACAAGCTATTTGTAGAGACTTTATTAAGATGATCGTGAACTACCCAAGCACTCCAGATTTCTAGAGACTTCAACCGAACTGTGGGTTAGGGAGCATTCGTCGTGTGGTGAGTTCCCTGTAAGTCTCTTAGTGTTAAAATTAACGGTAAAATTATTAAACTCTGTGTTTGTGTTTTATGGGGGGACTCAATGAGTACGTTGGAGGCTTTGTTCAAGCCTAGATCTATTGCTGTGGTGGGGGCGTCAAGACAGCCTGGTAAGATTGGTTACGAGATTTTGAGAAATATTAAGGAGTACGGCTATGGTGGTGGGGTATACCCCGTAAATCCGCAAGCTAAAGAGATACTCGGTTTTAAAGTATACCCTAACATCACTTCAATACCGGACAACATAGATATGGTGGTTGTTTCTATCCCGGCTCGTATAGTCCCCGACGTTATAGAGGAGGCTGGAAAGAAGGGAGCTAAGGTTGCTGTAGTCATATCTTCCGGCTTTAAGGAGATTGGGAGGCACGATCTTGAGGAAGAGATTGTGTTAAGAGCTAAGAAATACGGTATGCGCATTTTAGGTCCTAATATTTTCGGCGTCGTGTACACACCTGCTAGAATAAACGCTACGTTCGGCCCTAAGGACGTCATACCTGGTCATATAGCGTTCATAACTCAGTCAGGAGCTTTAGGGATAGCTCTCATGGGGATGACTATAGTGGAGAGGATAGGTGTCTCAGCTCTAGTTAGTATAGGTAATAAGTCAGATATAGATGACGCTGATCTCCTAGAATACCTAGCTAGTGATGAGGCTACTAAGGTTATCTTAATATATCTTGAGGGCGTTAAGGACGGCAAGAGATTTATTGAGGTAGCACGTAAAGTTTCTCTCACGAAGCCTATAATAGTGATTAAAGCTGGCAAAACAGAAGTCGGAGCTAAAGCAGTCGCTTCACATACTGGATCACTAGCTGGTAATGTCCTCATCTACTCCACGGTTTTTAAGCAGACAGGCATGCTTGAGGCTAGGAATCTTGAGGAAGCTTTTGACTGGGCTAGGACATTCTCTTACTCGCCTGAGTATAAGGGGGGAGAGCTAGTAGTAATAACTAACGGTGGTGGAGCAGGAGTATTAGTGACTGACACTCTATCGATGAATGGTGTGCAGCTTTCCACACCTCCTGAGACACTAGTTAACGTGCTCAAACCTAAATTACCTGGTTTCGCTTCATTAGGTAATCCAATAGACGTCACAGGAATGATATCTAACGAAGGCTACGTAGATGCTGTTATGTCCGCTTTACTAGATAATAGAGTAGGACTCGTTCTAGCCGTGTATTGCCAGACAGCAGTAACAGACCCGACAATAATAGCTGGCGAACTAATTAATAGAATTAGAGAATTAGGAGGCTTACCTAAACCTCTAATAGCTTCTTTCATCGGTGGTGAGGAGGTTTACTGGGCTATACAGAAACTAAATAATGCTGGGATACCAGCCTTCCCAATGCCTGAGAGAGCAGCATCTTCTGTTGCAGCCCTCATAAACTACTACAGGATACGTGAGAGACTCTCAAGAAATGCTTAAAAATCTTGTTACCCATCTATCAAGAGGTGGAGAAGTATGGAGTACGTGTATGCGTCCCTGCTCCTACATACAGCAGGTAAAGAAATAAACGAAGAAAATCTTAGGAGAGTTTTGGACGCGGCCGGAATAAAAGCAGATGAGGTACGTGTCAAGATGTTAGTAGCTGCTCTCAAAGAAATAAATATTGATGAGGTATTGAAGCAAGCAAGCGTAGCTCCCGCAGCTCCAGTCACGCCCGCAGCCGTTCAAGCAACTGCTCCTGAACCTCAGCAAGCGCAACCAGCTCCAGCTAAGGCCGAGGAGGAAGAGAAGAAAGAAGTAAGTGAGGAAGAGATAGCTGAGGGAATCTCGTCTTTATTTGGTTAAAGAAATCATCTCAAATCAATAACAAAATTAATCAACTGATTCAATATATTTACCAAAGCTATTGTTTCATTATTAAGCCTTAATTTGAGAATATTAACCTAGATACCTTAAATTTTAAGGGTGGAAGAATGCCTGAAAACCTAGTAAACAAGAAAGATGTCATAATTCTGCGGGAACTAAGCACTAACGCTAGAATACCTATTACTAAGATCGCTAAAGTCCTCTCGATCTCGGACGTTGCCGTGAAGAGAAGGTTAGTAAAGCTTGAAGAAAACGGTATTATAAAGAAATACACGTACGTAGCGAATAATAAGAAACTCGGCTACGACATAATAGCTCTAGTAGGGCTTAACACCTTACCTGACAAAATACTTGACGTTATTAAGCTGATTAAGGATAGAGATGACGTGGTCTTCGTAGCTTTATCTTCCGGCGACCACAACTTACTGGTTGAGATATGGTCTAAGAATTCCGAGGAGTTAGCTAAGGTAGTTGAAGACTTAAGGAGGATTCCTGGCGTGACAGCAGCTTATCCTGCAATAATCCTCGACGTTATTAAGGAGAGAGAGCCTATCCCGCAGAGGTTTATTAAGGAAGCTCTTGAAGGAGGTTCTTAAGAACAATACCGACGGTGTTCCCTAACGAGAGCTGAGCTCATTGGTTTCGATAGTTTTGGTATAAGGTCGATGGCAACATTTCTTGAAACCTCAGACACTACTATTTTTGTGGATCCGGCTGTCTCGATAGCGCCTGTTAGGTATGGGTTACCTCCTCACGAGATTGAGTTGAGAAGGCTTAACGAGGTAGCTGCTAAGATCGCTTCAAGAGCTTACGAGTCAGAAATAATAGTAGTGACTCACTACCACTATGATCACCACGACTTAGGCGACTTAGTCCCTATTGACATCTACAAGAATAAAGTAGTCCTAATAAAAGATCCTAGAAACCATGTTAATGTGTCACAACGTATTAGAGCAGCTAGATTTCTTAAAAGAATTAGTGGGCTCCCTAAAGAAGTTAAGATAGCTGATTCAGGTACACACATTTGTGGCAGTACCGTGATTAAGATTTCACACCCGACGCCACACGGACCTACTCCTAAGTTAGGTTACGTTATTCAAGTCTTAGTGAGAGACCAAGACAAGAAGACCCTCTTCACCTCAGATGTTGAGGGTCCAGTCAATAAGGATGCTGTAGACTTCATGGTAGAGAATCCTGCTGATTTAGTGATAGTCGATGGTCCGCCAACCTACCTCTTCGGAACTAAGAAGGAAGTCAGCGATCCTGGGATCGCTTTACGTGAACTAACGAGGTATTTGTCTTTGAGAACGCCGGAATACCTAGTTATTGATCATCACTTACTCAGAGACTTAAACTATGTCAAGTTTTATGAGTCGCTAAAACCATATATTAGAAAGACTAAATTACTGACTGCAGCCGAATTTATGGGGAGAGAACCAGAGCTTCTTGAGGCTAGGAGGAAAGAACTTTATGGGGATTAAGGAACGACTATATGATCCCTTAGAACTCTCAAAGAGTGTTGAGTCTTTAGTTACTAGGTCATCAGGCGGTTCCGTTGAAAGGAAATATTTCAGGTTCAGGGGTGGTAGGTGGTACGGAGGAATAGCTTCGGCAGACGTTATAGGGTGTAACTTGAGGTGTAGGTTTTGTTGGGCTTGGTATTTCAGAGATAGGCACGACTTAGGTTTCTTCTTAAGCCCTGAAGAAGTTTTCAAGAGATTAAGTGGGATAGCTCTTAAGAGAGGCTATAAGTACTTGAGGCTGACTGGTGGAGAACCGACTATCGCGAAAGAGCATTTGCTCCAGATCTTAAAGCTCTCAGAATCATCTAAATTCGTCTTTATAGTAGAAACTAACGGCATACTGCTCGGAGCTGACCCCACATACGCGAGAGAATTATCTAGATTCAACAATATATACGTTAGAGTATCTTTTAAGGGCACGAATCCTCAGGAATTCACTGTATTAACAGGCGCTACACCAAGAGGATTTGAGCTACAACTACAAGCCTTAAAAAACCTCTTAGATTCTGGGTTAGTACCAGGCCGTGACTTCGGTGTTGCAGTTATGGCGGGTTTCTCACCGGATGAGAATATTGCCAAGTTTGTAGCCATGCTCTCATCAATAGATGATAGGTTAGTAACTGACGTGGATTGGGAGTATGTCCTTACATACCCGCACGTGATGAAGCTCTTAAGTCGTTACGGACTAAAACCGATCAGGACTTACAGACCAGAAGAAGTTAGGGACTGACCTCCTCCCCGCTCTGGAGAGCCGAGTCCTCAGTCGTAGGCTTCACTCTATTTAACCGAATTTTCTACTTCTGGTTCCGGAGCTGATTCAAGTTGCTTTAAGACGTAGCTTCTGATTTCTGAGGGACTTGGTAATCCCCTCACGAGCTTCCCTTCACGTAACCACATTAACATGAGTTCTTCTCTGCATCTTTGGGGTTCCTTATTGAATGGTGTTATCTCGTAGTCTAGAGTACCGCATCTCCACACTTTCTTGGCTCCCGGCCACTTACCTTTCTTCGTGTGAGGTACCCATACACCATCACGGTATTTCTCCACGATGTCCATACTTAAGTCTACTGAGGGTGGGAAAGTTATTGAAGTTCCTACGCCGAAGCCATCAACTAATTCCCTTAATTCTTTAACAGTTTTCTCATTGAGTCCTCCGCTAACGTATATTTTCACGTGTTCCTTACCGATAAGTCTTAGCGTCCACCTTATTTCTTCTACTATCGCTTTTATGTCCCCCCTCCTACTTCGAGGAGTATCAATCCTTACACCAAACAGTTTGTCGCCTAGAGTCTTGACTGCTTCAAGCGTGGCGAATCTTTCGTCATGGTAAGTATCTATTAGAGCTATTCTAGGCACGTCAGGTTCTACTACCTCGTCAAAAGCTTTCCACGCTGATGCTTCATCATCGAATACCAATATTAATGCGTGAGGCATGGTCCCTGAAGGCTTTATCCCGAGGGTCTCCGTGTTGAAGGACCCTGAGACTCCGTCCATACCGCCTATGTAGGCTGCTCTATCAAGCATGGGGTATATTGCGGGATGCGCACTCCTCAACCCGAAGTAAAGAAATGTTTTCTGTAGCGCTAATCTCTTGAATCTCGCGGCCTTAGTCGCTACTGAAGTATAGTGTCTTAATATGCCTAGGAGAGGAGTCTCTAACTCACACATGTCGTAGTAATTCCCCTCAACAATCATTGCCGGGGTGTATTCTCTTATTAGAGTTCCTTCAGGTAACGAGTACACGTTGAGTGGCTTATCCTTAAGCAAGTAAAGAGCTTCTTCAAGTCCTGCGTAAACAGCCCACTGATACCCTTTAGGTAAATCAAGAACATGTACTTCCATCCTAACCCTCACATTCTCAAGTCCTCTCGCTTTAAGAATTCTCTTAGTCCTAACAAAGTATATGTCTGTTATCTTACCGTTAAGTATGTCTTCCTCACTAGCTACGTAAAACCTCATCACACCCACCCAAACACGAAATATAGAAACTCCCTTTAAATAAATTTCTTTCGACTCTACGAGATGACCACGTAATAAAACCTAAGCCATGATTAACTAAGTTCTACTGCTTGAGGAAGGCTGACAACCAAGACAATAGTTCATCTACTGAATCACTGTCTATTACGTTAAATTCTGCCAGATCTCTCAAGTACTCAGCAACGTTATCTAAGCTTATGAACTGAATAAACTCGTTACTTACTTCTGCTACGTGTTCACCTAACACAACATACTCTAAATATCTGCCATCACGAGTTAGGAGAGAGTATGTTGGGGCATCAACAGAATCTAAAAGAGTCTTTATCAAGCAGTACTCGCAGTCCCTATAGAAAACGTTTTCTCTAAGGTCTGGCACGCTAACGAAATGCTTCTCACTACAAAAATCCGCACAAAAATTTAATAAATCATCTATCATATCGTACATCCTCTTCTCAAAAACACTCAAGGAAGTACTCATCGCTAATTCCCTGAACAGATTATGCGGTACAAGTACTTATATAAGTCTGATAGCCTCTTAAAGCGTTCAAGTAACGTATCGTTGCGGCAAGAATTGTTTTACCTCAAACATTCCCGCTCTAAAGGGCGAGTCTCGCTGTTCATTGACAAGCAAGTAATTCCTAGTGTAGTAGAGAAAATACCTTTAACTACTATTCGCGACTGCTAGTAGTTGATGCTTCCACCGTATTTCTCTAGGTATGTTATCTCGCTTAATTGTTTCCTTTCTTTAGGTTCTGGCTGTTCTGCAGGCCAGCCTATAGCGAAGAGCGCTATGGGGACGTACTCTTGAGGCGCGTCAACGAATTTTAGTATCTCTTCTATGTTTCGCAGCGTCTGTATCCAGACAGCCCCGAGTCCCAGACAATGTAGGGCAAGCCAGAAATACATAGCAGCTAGTGAGGCGTCAACCATGTAAGAAGTAGGCGACTCTTCTTTACTGGCGAGAACTAAGACAGCAACTTTAGAGTTCATGAGAGGCCTAGAATACCTAAGCATCCTGGCTAGGTTCTCAATCCTCTTCTTATCACGAATCACTATAAATCTCCAGGGCTGCTTGTTCCCCGCGCTTGGCGCGTACCTAGCTACCTCAATAGCTTTAAAAACTATATCTAGAGGTACTTCATCATCTTTAAACACTCTTATACTTCGTCTCTTAAGAAGTGCTTCAATACACGCTTCACTCAAAGTTAAGCCCTCATAACCATAATTAAAGCGAAGTATTAATAAGTTAAAGTTGTAGCGAGATCATCGAGAATCACCACATATCCTTAATTATAATCTCGAATTCTCTAAAATTTCGGTGTAAGGTAGTGAGCTCTGAAATCTTAGAGAAGATTGAGGAGTTGGTTGAGGGGGGTGACGTACCGTCACTAAAAGATTTCTTAGCTAGCCTAGACCCATACGTAGTGAAGGATGTTCTTGAACGCGCAGAACCTGAGTTAAGAACTAAGATAATACCGCACATACCTCTACACAACATGAGTGTTGTTATATCTAAGCTGAGCGAAGATCTCTTAAGCGAGATAGCTTCTCTTAAAGGATTAGACGAGTTACTTGAGTTAATTAATAAGATGCCCGTAGATGAGGCCGTAGACTTAATACAGAAACTACCGCCTAAGATTGGGGGCAGGATACTTAGCCTGCTATCGCCTCAGAAAGCTAAGGAAATATCTGAGCTACTCAGGTACCCTCCGGAAAGTATCGGAGGCATAATGACGACAAGAATACCGGTATTCAGGTCCTCCACGGTTGTAGAGGAAGTTATTAAGGAGTACCTGGCTAAGGAGAGTTTAAGAGCCTATGACAAACACAACTACATATACGTAGTCGACGCTGAGGGCAGGTTAGTCGGCTGGGTAGAAGTCAGATCATTACTTACTAAACCCAGGAACAAGTTACTTAAGGATGTCGCTAGTAAGGTTCCGGTTACTGTCGACCCGTTCTCAGATCGTGAGGTAGCAGCTAAGCTAGCAGTCACGTACGATCTCTTAGAAATACCTGTAGTTAATAGGGAGGGCAGACTCTTAGGCATCATCACGTTAGATGACGTGCTAGACGTCGCTGTCGCAGAATTCTCTGAAGACCTAATTAAGTTCGGAGGCTTCACGGAAGTCATTAAGGGTAGTTACGTTAGTGCTGACGTGAAGTCAATCATAGTGCGTAGAGTCCCTCCAATACTCTTCCTCTACTTGATGAACGCGATAACAGGGAGCATCGTCGCCTCTTTCGTCGGAGTTATTGAGAGAGTCGCAGTACTAGCGGCTTTCTTACCCATGCTAGCTGACAACTCCGGCAATATAGGTTCTCAAGCATCAACATTCATAATTAGGAGTCTTGCTCTAGGAGAAATCAAGCCTAAAGACTTCTTTAGCGTCCTACGTAAGGAGACGCTAACGTCGTTATGCATGGCGTTAATCCTACTACCCGTAGCATTCCTTATAGCGTTCACGATAACGTACTTCTCGTACGGCGGTAACTTGCCGTACGCAACTCGCGTAGGTCTGGTAGTTAGCGTAGCCTTGCTAGTATCTATGTTGCTAACCGACATAATAGGGTCTCTACTCCCTCTCTTGTTAGCTAAGTTACGCGTGGATCCTGCAGGAGTATCAGCACCAGTAATAACAACCATAGGAGATATAGTGACCGCCTTAACCTACTTCACAACAGCGGTATATCTCTTAAGTTGACGTTCATTCTTATTATTTCGTGTTTTTCGTGGTTGTGTCAAGGGACTTCCACCTCGCTCGCGTATCATGGGTGGCTGTCGAGCCTCGAGAAAACTGCTTCACTTTTTATATGGTTTGTATTGCTTGATACCAATGTCTTTAACCTACAAAATATTT
>ERZ1669248.275-NODE-275-length-28087-cov-15.337329_pt1 | contig 28087 bp, 22 predicted proteins | sample MGYA00579296_ERZ1669248 | MGnify/ENA primary metagenome ERZ1669248 (study PRJEB41166, sample SAMN08046057) | hot springs metagenome | biome: hot spring; feature: neutral hot spring; material: thermophilic sediment; isolation source: thermophilic sediment from...
CACTTACCTCTGGACATCGTTTGCGGCAATCAAAAGTTTTGCGTCTGTGATTTCCTCTCTTGACATCGCAACACGATGTCGCTAAAATAGCAGCACCCTCGGCAGGACGGGGGCTGAGGGGACCTGACGCCACGAGGGGGTCAGGGGTTATGAAAATTTGGCGGCTACTGGCGTTGGGAACGGTCGTCACATTGCTTGGGCTGTTGCTGCTCGGGTGCAGTGGCGGCTCAATCAACTCGCCGCTGCCGTCTATCAAAGAACAGGGCGCTACGGCAACAGGGCTGCAGGGTGAAAAACGGGGCACCAGCATTGGTGGCATCGCTGTTGTTCCAGACACTGAAGGCTAAAGAGAGAGGCGATGGTTGTTGAGAGCAGCCCTGGAAGCCGTAAAGGAACGGTTGAGCCGCTGGTTTGAAGACCAGCGGTTGCAAGCGTTGGCGCTCACAGCAATCGTGGCAGCGGTGGTAGGTGCGCCCTGGTGGTTCATCGCACCGCAAGTTGAGTTGATAACCGTTGACTGGCGGTTCAGGGTGCGGGAACTGCTGGGGCGCACCCCTTTGTGGTCAAAAGATTTGGTCATCGTGGCAATTGACGAAGAAACAGCAAGAGAATTGCCGATGAAAGTCCCTACACCCCGCGATTACCTTGCGAAACTCATTGAGCGCATCTCCGCTTATCGCCCCAAAGCGATTGCCATTGACATCCTCCTTGACTACCCCACTGAGCCCAAAGCCGACAAGCAACTTGCTGAGGCGATCAAAAGGGCTGGCAATGTCGTTTTGCCTTACCAGCATCGCGACGGTGGACCAGATTCTTTGCTTCCCGAATTCAGACAGGCGGCGAGGGCTGTAGGTTTTGCCGATGTCCCTTCAGACCCTGATGCGGTCACCCGTCGGGCGCTGATTTATCACACGGCGAAGGGCAAAAAGGTGATTTCGTTTCCCGCCGCCATCTACGAAGTCGCAACAGGTAAATCGGTCCACGAATTGGGCATCGGACCATCTTTCCTCATCAACTTTCACAGCACCGCTTTCCTTGACCCCAAGGCGTGTTTCCCTGCGAGAAACTTTTTCGCTGACCAACCACCTCCTCGTCAGTTTTTTGAGGGCAAAATCGTGCTCATTGGGGCAACTCACCCTGACACTCGCGACAGTTATTTCGTCACTCCGTTTTACCAAAGCCTCATCCATCCAGGACGCCGTTTCGCCACAGGTGTCCATATAGTCGCTCAGGCTGTCAATACGATGATGACGAGGCAATTTTTGTGGGAGCCGCCTCAATGGTTCGTTCAGGCAATGGCTTTACTATTGGCGTTAGTTACCTTTGCGCTCCTCATCCGCATCGCACCGTTGAAAAGTTTCTTGGTCGCAATTGGTGAAAGCGCGGTTGTGACTTCGTTCGTCACCGCTGCCTTCGTTTGGGCAAATTGGGTTTTGCCCTTCACTCCCCTTCTCATCGCAATAGGCGCTGGCATGTTGGGCGCATTGCTTTATCACTTCCTTTGGACTCGTCAAGTCCTGCGAGCAGCGCAAGAACGGATGGCGCAAATGGAGAAGATGAGGGCTCTCGCTGAATTGGCAAGCGGAATTGCCCACGATGTCAGAAACGCTCTCTCGTCTGTGACGATGGCGACGGAACTTTTGCTTGAAGAAGTCACCGATGAGGATTGGCGGAAGAATTTGCTCATCATCCAGCAGGGCATCCAAGACGCTATCAACATAGTCAACCGGTTGAGGCTCTTCGGCAAACAAACTCGCGAGCAAGAGGTTTTGATGCCCGTTCATCTGAACGAACTTGTGACGAGCACCATCACTTTCACGCGGGCGAAATGGTTTTATGAGCCGATGAGGCGTGGCATTGAAATTAAGGTTCAAACGGACTTAGACCCCAACTTGCCGCCAGTGATGGGCAACCCGACGGAGTTGCGTCAAGTCCTCATCAACCTCATTTTCAACGCCGTTGAGGCTATGCCCGATGGAGGGACTTTGTCAATTCGGACATGGCGAGAAAACAACCAAGCCTGTATAGCCGTTCAAGACACAGGCATTGGCATGACGCCAGAGGTCAAGCGTCGCATTTTTGACCCCTTCTTCACGACAAAGGGAGAGCAAGGGACTGGGCTGGGTTTGAGCATTTGCTACGGGATAGTCACTCGGCACAAGGGGACGATTGAGGTTGAAAGCGAGGTCGGTAAAGGCACAACTTTCACCATCAAGTTGCCAGTCGCAAAAGAAGCGATAGAACCGACGACTGAACTGGCTCAACTGCCACCGATGCGAATTCTCGTCATTGACGATGACGAAACTGTTGCGGCAGCCCTTGCCGAAATCCTTCGCAAAGCAGGTCACAAAGTGGATGTTGCTACCAGCGGATTTTCCGGTTTGCAACTTTTCAAGCCAAACGCTTACGAGGTCGTCATCGTTGACTGGTTGATGCCGGGCATGGACGGTTTGGCTGTAGCGCAAGCAATTCGCGAAATTGCACCTATCCAGCCCATCGTGTTAACAACGGCTTGGCAAAGCCAATTGGATGCTGAAGCAGTCTCCTCGGTCGTTGATGCTGTCATACCTAAACCTTGGACGCCGAGGAGTTTGTTTGAGGCTCTAACGCAAGCCTTCAGTAACCCGAAAGCAACTCAAAAACTTTGAGGCAGGAGGTGACCTGTCGTGAAGCGGTTATTTGCGCTGTTAGTCATCGTTCAGGTTTTGGTGGCGGCGGCTGTGGCTTGGGCAGAAGACCCTGTCGGTGTCATAACGCAAGTCAAGGGGCAAGTTGAAATCAAGCGAAGCGGCAGAGGTTCTTGGCAGCCAGCGCGAGTTAACATGCCCGTTTACGCAGGAGATGTCTTGAGGACGGGTTCAAACGGCAAGGTCGTTGTTTGGACACCGACAGGGCGCGCCCACACTCTCGGTTCAAAAAAGACCGTGACCATCAACCCTGTCAAGGGCGGTCGCGATTCGTTGTGGCGTGAAGTTTGGGGTTCGTTCATTAGCAAGATGAAAGCCAACTTCTCCGAAGAGAGTTTGACTACAGTTGCTGCTGCCCGAGCACCTTCTTCGTTGCTTGCCAAAAACCGAGTGACGCTTCTCTCCCCACGCAACACTAAAGTCCTTGACGAACGACCGACCTTCGTTTGGTCTGAGGTTGAGAACGCAAAAGGCTACCGAGTTACCGTTGGGTTCTTTGACGGCAGCAAACGGGTTTGGGAAATGGTCGTGAATCAGACTTCGCTCCGTTACCCTGAAGATGCGCCGGAACTTAAGCCGGGCAAAGTTTACATTTGGCAAGTTGAACCAATCGGTGTTTCCGCTGCAAGCGAAAGTGCTTGGTTTGTCGTCCTGCATCCGGCGGAAGCGAGGGACATCCGTTTCACCCTACAGCAACTCCGCAGCAGAGCACCAGATTTCCTCGCATACAGCGTAATGGCGGCGAGTTTGCTGGAATCGCGAGGTTGCTATTCCGAGGCGATTTCAATCTTGCAAACTGCCTTTAAGCAAGCGCCCCATCAACCTGAACCTCGGATTTTGTTGAGCAACCTTTACGAAACTGTTGGACTTTTGAATTTCGCTGACCATGCAAGGGCAGAGGCAAAACATTGGCTTTCTGTGGCACGCTCGCTGGGTTGGCAAGTAGCAGCGACGAAATGAATTGAAGGCAAGGTGGCTGTCAACCCTAAACTGTAGGGGCGGATGAAATCCGCCCGCAGAATTTTTCGGACAGGCTTTGCCTGTCCCTACATCGCAAATGAAATCCATTCGCAAGTTTTCGGGCAGGTTTCACCTGCCCCTACGGTTGTCCGCTCACCAACAAGTTCGTAGCGAAGAGCGAAATTCCTGTTCGCTCAAGAGGTTGACCCAAAAATTTTCGCCAAGCGAACTCTACATCACAATCGCTCCAAACAAAGCGCCGGTTCGGGCAATTTCCTTTGAATTTCGCTTAACCTGTAACCGAACCCACTCCCGCAAACTGTGCTCCAGTCAATGAGACCATTTTGGCGCCGATACAAATTGGGGTGAACTTTTGACTCTGGTTCTGATGCTTGCGGGTAGAATTGCATTGCGTTCGCTTCAACGCCCCAAAGCGTTTCAGAATATGCAGCGAGCAGAACATGAGGGATGAGGGCGAGCATGGGGTTTGTCAAGTCTTGAACCATCAAGAGCATCCCGTGAGCCTTTGCCCAAGCCTGCATTAATAGTGCGCCCGTTTGAGTTTTGCAAGTTTTCAAAGCCACGCCAGTCCAACCCAACTTCCTTCCCAGCCTGACGAACTTCCAATCGTGGGCACTTTCGTCCATGAAAAGGGGTTTACGGGCTGCAATTGCTCTGACATCAATCGGATATGCCTCAAGTTCATAAGGGAACGGCTGCTCAATGTAAAGGAGCATTTGCCACAAGCGTGGGTGCTCTCGCAAAAGTTTGTCAAGGAACTCAATGACATACTTTGGGTCGGTGACGGTGCAGTTGAAATCCGCTGTTAGCCACAGGACATCATGCTCAATTGCGATTTGACCGACCCGCACTAAGCGCTCGTAGTCCCAATCAAAGTCCGTGCCCGTCAGTTTCACTTTCAGGCACTTCAACCCGTCGCGCAAAATCCAGTCCCGAAGCAAAATTGGGTAGCCATCGTCTGGCTCATTGCCTGTCAAGTCATCCTCTGTCAATGGGTCTTTTGCGCCAACGAGATGCCAAACTGGCAATTTTCGCGGTGGGTTTGAGGCGAGGAAATCGGAAGGGAACTTGCCCCGAAAGTCAACACCCTCGCTTTCAGGCTTAAGGTAAGCCCCAAAGTCGTAACGCATGAACGGAGGGCGATAAGTCTCGTAAACAGGCAAACCGACGAGGTTTCCATAAGCGTCATGCAAAGCGATGTCAAAAGGGGAATTGCAAATGAGGGCTGCAAGGTAAGGCATTGGTTCCCTGCCGCTCCGTTCGCTGTTGATTTGTTTCAAAAGCAGGGGCAAAACCTGCGACAGGAAGGAATGACCGATCTCAAAGGCATGCCCGGTTTCGTCAAATTCAGCCCAAGCCTTTGCCAGCCGAAGGCAAAAATTTTTCATTGTGTCAAGCCGCTCTGCGTGGGAAAGAGTTGCACTTGCCCAACCCCATTGGGCGATGAGGGGTGTTTCTCCCCAACCTTCAGCGCGCTTACCGTCATCGCCAACGACTTTCACTTGCACGCGACAGCAAACCACTTCGTTTACAGTCTCTCGCCCGAACTTCAAGGGCATTCTCATCTGAATTGGCAGGAAGTAAACCGAAACGCCTTCAACGCGCATCCTCATCGGGTCTTCCACTCCTTTCCGCTCAACACAAATCTTACCTCGCCCTTTGCTCCGTGAGTGTGTTCGGAAAGTTGTGACCAATCAGCCGTAGGGCACGGGTTTATCCCGTGCCGACAAATTTTGTCGGCGCAGTGTGAAACTGCGCCCTACAAACGACACAAAAATCGTCATGATGTAGGGCACGGGTTTATCCCATGCCGACTGATTTTGTCGGCGCAGTTAAAAACTGTGACCCTCAAAACCTGATTTTTGTCTCACCGATAGGTTCGCCCTTACTGCAAGACCCAATTTCCGAACACACTCTTGTCCCGTGAGTATGTTCTAAAAATCTGCCTTTAGGTTCGTTTCGGCTCAAAGCAAAATCGCAGGAGCGGCTTAAATTGAGTTGTAGGAGCGGCGTTAGCCGCGAACCCTTCCCGTGTCGGCTTATTCGCGCCGGACGGCGCTCCTACAATGAAGCAAAAACCTGTCTGTTTCCGAACACACTGAGCCAACTGGAAAACAGCCTGCTTTAGCAGGCTTCGTAGATGTAGCCCAACAATTCATTGGTGGGCAATCTAAGTGGGAGGGCGAACCTCCCGGTGAGCCCAAGTTTTTCCCGACCTGCCGACCTGCCCATCTCACGACCTGCCGATATTCTCGGCTCGGCAGGAGCCTCGCCCTCCCATAGGCTGATTTCACTTGTGGGAAAGTCGGTCAGAAAGACTTTTAGAACACACTCTTGTCCCGTTGACACTTGCGGGTTTCCTTGTTAAACTGCAAATGTCGGTCGCTTGCTGGTCACAGCAAAGTGGCTGGTGAGCGATGGGAGAATGGCTGGTGCTTTGTCGGGCTTGCGTCCTCTGCCGGCGCAAGTTCCGAGAAGCGCCGGTCAAACTTAGGGATAGGAGGACGCAAGCCGTGCCAGTCGGTCGCGTCAAATGGTTCAATGACCAGAAGGGCTATGGGTTCATTGAGCAGGAAGGCGGAGAGGATGTCTTCGTCCACTACACAGCAATTCAGGGACGAGGCTATCGCTCCCTGAAGGAAGGGCAAATTGTCCAGTTTGAAATTGAGCGAACACCGAAAGGCTTGAGGGCGTCAAATGTCCGCGTTATTGGCGAGGAGCCGGGACGAAAACTTACCTTCTGAAGAGCCTACAAGCCTATCGCTTTTGAGAAACCGAAGAGCAGTCTGCCGGTGACATTATTTGCTCGTCAACGGAGTGATTGAAAAATGAGGCGTGAGGTGTGGTTAGTTGTTTTTTGCCTGCCTTTCCTACTGACAGGTTGCGTTGAAGTTGAGATGAAGGTAACCAGCCTTGGGAAGGTCACTCAAACCTTCACTGCTACAGTCCCACAACGAGCGACCAGTGTGATAAAGTCAGCAGCGCAAAACTACTTGGGTCGCAATTGGAGAGTTGCTGCTGAGCGAAAGGGCGAGATGAACATTGTCCGGATTTGGCGGTCTTACTCGTCCAAAGCAGAGACGAAACCGATGCCCGGATTGGTCACTGAGTTCCGACGCCGCAATGGCTGGTTTAGAGCCACTTACGAACTGCGCATCAAATACAACCCGACTGACTTGTTCCAAACGAAGGACGAACAGTTGGTGGCGGCAAACAGGAAGGTGAAGTTGCGTGTTTTCATGCCAGGACGAATCCTCGCCGACCAATCCAACGCCACCTCCGTCAGTGGCAACATGGCTGAGTTAGATGTAGACCCTCTTCAACCGGCAGAAGTGAGAATAGTTGCCATCGGCTTCATTTGGTGGCGCATTGGGGCATTGCTCTTACTTGTTGCGTTCTTTGTGTGGCTCGTTGCCCCTTACATCCCACGCATCGTTGAAAAGTTTAGACGACCAACTGTCAAGGTCGTTCAGCGGTGATTGTAACCATGCTGTTTGACAGCCACGCCCACTTGAACCATCCCCAGTTCAACCACGATTGGCAAGATGTATTGATGCGGGCAAAAGAGGTTGGGGTTGAGATGGTTTTGAATGTTGGCTACGACATGCCCTCAAGTGAGCGTGCAGTTAGCCAATGTGTTGAAGCGCCGAAAGGTGGAGCGAAACTTTTCGCCTCAGTCGCTATCCACCCCCACGATGCCAAGAATTGGAATGAAAGCGTTGCGAGCAAGTTGCTTAAATTAGCACAGCACCCTTTGGTCGTAGCCATCGGCGAAATCGGTCTTGACTTCCACTACGACTTTTCTCCCCCTGACGCTCAAGTTCGCGCTTTCGCAGAGCAGATGGAAATCGCTTTGCAACTGAATTTGCCCGTCATCCTCCACATCCGTGATGCCCATAGAGAGGCTTTGGAAATTGTGAGGGGTTTCGGCGCCCCAGTTCGCGGTGTCGCCCATTGCTTCACAGGCACTTGGGACGAAGCGAAATCTTGGCTTGATTTAGGGTTGTCCATCGGCATAACTGGCATCGTGACCTTCAACCGCAAGGCGGAAAATGTCAGGGAAGTAGCGACGAAAGTCCCTATTGACAGAATGTTGCTTGAAACCGATGCACCTTACCTTGCCCCAGTCCCTTATCGCGGAAAGCGGAATGAACCTGCTTTTCTGCCATTCATTGCGAGAACCGTTGCGGAACTTCGGGCAATAGCCCCAGAGAAAGTGAGCGAAATCACCTGTCAAAACGCAATTGCTCTCTTTGGTCTGGACGGGAAACTTCCAAGCGGGCTGTGACGAAACTTTTCATGCATTGAAAAGTCTAACGAAACGGAAAACAGCAACGCTGCTTGACAACCCTGGCAGCGTTGCTAAAATTAAAGCACCGCCACGCGGTTGAGCCGAGGTGGCGGTGTGTGAAAGGTAAAAAAATCCGCCGCTCTATGCGGCAGAGTAAGGAGGGGTTGTAAAAATGAGGAAGGTTGCGTGGTTCCACTTCCTCGCAGGCGCTGCCCTTGCGCTCAGCGTGATGGGTGTTAAGCCCGTCGCAGCGCAGGAAGTGCCTAAGGATGTCCCCATCACCCACTGGGCGTATGACGCCGTCCGCGAACTTGCCCGCCTCGGTATCATTGAGGGCTACCCGGATGGCACTTTCAAGGGCAAGCAGCCGATGACCCGCTACGAGTTCGCAATAGCAGTTTATCGGCTGCTTGAAGCCATTCGGACAAAGCCCGAAATCCGAGAACTACTCCGAGGTCCCGCTGGTCCGCAAGGTCCTGCAGGTCCGCAAGGTCCTGCTGGTCCGCAAGGTCCCGCAGGTCCGCCAGGTCCTCCCGGTCCGCAAGGTCCTGCTGGTCCGCAAGGTCCTGCTGGTCCGCAAGGTCCGCCAGGTCCAGAGGGCAAAGTTGATCCAGAGAAAGTCCGCGCCATCGTCCGCGATTTGCTGAAGGAGTTCCGTGCCGATTTGGAGCGCCTTGGTGCCCGTGTTGATGAACTTGAGGCTCGCATCAAGGAACTGGAGGAGAAGAAACCCGCTGAAGGTCTGCCCGTTAGCATCAACCTCAAGTGGGTTCAGGACATTGACAGCACTCGCGGCAAGGACGCAGACGAACTTGACTGGCCTAACGACCGCGCTGGTTACCTTCGCGCTGACATCTCTACCGAGCGGCAACTTGATGAGAACTGGAAAGCAGTGTTGAACCTGATTTGGGTTTCTGGCGCCGCTGCAGCCGCCGCTGGTCGCGAAACTGACACCCTCGCAATTAGGGAACTCAACTTGCAAGGTAAAGTTGACCTGCCAATTCTTGGCGAAGTCCCGGTAACAGTTGGTCGCCAATTCGTCAAGTTCGGCTATGGCTTCCTGCTGGACACTAACTTTGCTGCTGTTGACGGTGTCCGAGTGGATGCCCGCAGGTTGGGACTTGATTGGACATTCGTCGGCGCTGAGATCCCGACCGGTGCTGCCTTCACCGACTACTATGTTGGCGCCAATGACGGCATGTTCGGTGTTCGTGTCAGCAGGAGTTTCCTGGGCGGAGACAGGCTCAAGTTAGGTGCAAGTTGGCTCTACACTGGTGAGGGAGACTATAAGGCATATGGTGTTGACCTGGGTCTGAGGCTTTTGGGTGGCAGCATCTTGCCTGAAGTCCGAGCCGAGTGGGTGCGCAGTTACCGTGCCCCTAACAACGCTAAGGCTCGTGGAAACCTCTTCTTCGTTGAGGCAGACATTCTCAAGACCGACCGAATTGACCTTGTCGCCAGTTACACTGACCGAGGCAGCGATTTTGCTACACACTTGGTCACTGTCTACAACCCCTTCTTCATCACCACTACCGAGCGCCTCTTCTTGCGACCGGTTGCGTTCGGTGCTCCTGCGGGTGCCTTCGTCCTTTCCGACAAGGTTATTGACATCAAGGCTGACCTGAAGGTCTTTGGCAAGACCCCAATTTCCCTGCGCTGGTTCACTGGCGACGACCAGAACGGCAACGATTTTGGTGATGTCTTCACTGTTGCCTATCGCGGTTGGAAGATTGGTCGCCTCGCATTGGATGTCGTCTACGGCAACAAAACCAGAGGCGACACCACTGTCAAGCAGCAATATGTTGGTCTCGCTGCCAGCACATCCTTCTAACCTGAAATCCTGAGCAAGAAACAGTGCCGCCCCAGCGTTCGCTGGGGCGGTTTTTTTGTTTGTTGGTCAAGCACCGTGCAAGCCGATTGTCAGCCTTGCGGTGTTCACTCTTTGCTCGGATTGTTGACGGCTGTTAACCTTGCCTTAGGCTTCAATTAGGGCGGATGGAATCTGCCCGCAGAATTTTTCAAACAGGTTTTGCCTGTCCCTACATTGCGGAATGAAATCCGCATGGGCGCAAGGTTGTCATTTGGTCATTGGCTGCACGATTATCGTTGCTGGCGTTGGAACATCCTCAATCACAACCCTACCCCACTGGTCAGGTTGAACCTCTCGCCTTTCTTGCCCAGAGCCGCTTTCAATTGAAACCTGTAATCGCTTCACATTTGAGGGCAACCAGAAGCGGATGGTGGCTTTCCCAAATGAGGAAGTCCCCAACCGCATTCTCAACTCGTTCCATCTCGTTTCGGCTTCAACCTCAACAGGTGGAGAAATGTCAGCGACAGGGATAAGGAAAGCCCAGTCGTGAGGGGCAAGGTCTAACGAAATCTCCTGCACTAAGGGCAAAAGGCTAACTGGTCGGACAGTAGCATTCGCCATTGCGTAAAAAATTGGTGTCCGCCAGTGCAGTTTTACCGATTGACGCACCTCCGTCGGGTTGATGACCAAAATGCCTTTGTTCATCTCGCTTACCCAAACCGATGGAACGAAACCGCTGTTGATGTTCCTCAAAGGACTTCCTCGCTCAATCAGCGAGCCGTGAAACAAATCAAACCCGACATCTCGTGGCGACCAAAGCGTCCACAAGAAGGTTGAAGCGAAGATGGCGTATCCTCGCCCAAAACTGTTGATTAGCACAGCAGCCCTTTCAGGAACTCCCGGCAAGGCATATATTTCACCTTCCCTCTTGACAATCCGCTTTCCAGTCCTCGCTACGGTCAACAGAGCCCAATAATGAGCCCGCGCTGCTGGCATCAACCCCAATACAGGACCGAAAGCCCCTATTGCATTTCCGATTTCAAAACCTTGAGGAAGGTTTGGGAAAAGCGGGTGAGGGCGGACGACGACCATGTTTGTCCTCACGCTCGGACCGACAACCAACCGCCGGATAACTGTCAATCCGAAAAGGTCACGAAGCAATGGCGGCAAGGTTTGGAAAGGGGTATCGGCTTGAAATGCACCTAACCCCAAATCAGCGACGACAACGCCGCCGCTGGCGACGAAATTAGCCAAATTTGCCTGCATCGTCGGGTCTAAATATGCTGCCACCGGCGCAAACAAAACTCGGTAACGGGCTAAAACTTCTGGCATCAACTCAGAAGGCGTGATTGCATCCACCGTGCCCCAAGCGTTGAACCTCAAGGAGAAAAACAACGAAGCGGGTTCGTCCCAAGTTAATCTCAACGGTTGCGTTTGACTGCCCGGCAAAAGAGCGAAGCCGTAAAGCGGGAACCCTTGAGCGTCTAAGACTCCCTCCCCGAAAGGCGTGTAGAGGATGGCGGTGCGGGTAGTCGGAAACGCATCGGCGGGAATTTCGTTCTGGATGCGTCTCGTTAGCGCCGCCAGATTTTCTCGGATTGATTGAACATCGTTAATTGCCGACCAGTTGCTGAAAATCACCCCCTTAGCGCCCATAGCAATTGCAGCCATTGCCCAACGAATCAGCGCCTCAGGCAAGACAACACGCCCGTCGGTTAAGCGAGTTGTCAACATCGGGATAACTGCAAACCGACCACCTCTTCTGGCAATGGCGACAGCGTGGCAATTGTGAGCCAGCCAATCGGCTTCGGCTCGCTCAGGTGAAATGTAAGGGACGATGCCTTGATAATCTGGTGGCACGACCGCAAGGCTTCGGTATGTGGTCAGTGGTCCGGCGAAAAGCAGGTGTTGAGGATTAGGGTCACGAATCCGAACCTCTTGTGCCCACAAGGCGAACAAGTTCTGTAAAGTCGTCCAGCGATAAAGCGCAGCGTCCAAAGATGGTCGTCCGTATTGCAAAGGTGATTGTCCATCGTCCGCTTGCATCGCGGCTGCCTGAGAAATTAGCCACGAGTTGACCGGCAACTGCCAGACCTTACTCAGTTGCTCCAAAGTTTGGTAACGGCTTTGCAGGAACAGGGCGAAGCCCTCGTCATCGTAACTTAGAGACTCGTCGGGACTTCTCCCGAGGGCGTAACCAAGCAAGTGGGGGCGATGGCGAAAGTGAGGGATAACGATGTCAAGCCAACGCCTCAGCCAGATGAGATAATTCGGGTCATGGGGCGCAAACCTGAAACCCAATTGCAAAGCCAAAGGTGGGCGCAAGTCCAATGCGAGTATGTAAGGCAGTTTCAACCTGTCTGCCTCGTCCAGCAAAGCATCGTAGTCGCTTAGGTTTCCGTCCAAGCGGTAATTGACTTGCACCCACAAAACTGTCATCCCTGAGTCACGATAAGCCTTCAACTCTTCAGGCGAACTCAATCCTTCCGCTGCAAAGAACCATGTCGGCACTTGCCCCATCGCGCTGCCAGCCAATGCAAAAACAAGCAACCAACACCATCGCCACATCAACCATCACCGTCGCATAATGTAGCGTTGGATGACAGGAGAGTTAAGGTGGCAAACTCCTAACTTCTGTGCAGGAGATGGCAACTATGCTATTGCAGGAAAGGGTTTCCCTTTCCGAAATTGAAAAGTGGCTCAAATTGAGTTGGGACGGTTTTGTGGCTCACTATCACGAAATTGGGTTGAAAGGCGGAAACAGGCGCCCCTTCACAAAAGCGCTCTGCCAGAATCTGAAGAGAGCCTTGAGCAAATTTGATGCCGAAGTCAAAGACCTTTTTGACCGCTTGTTTGTTGCTGTTCCTTCTGGTCACTTTGCTGATGCCCTCTTTGCTGGGGCGAAAGTCTTCGGTGTTGCTTATGTCGCTCCGGTTCGGATTTTGCCCCGTTCAATTGAGGCTATGGCGGAAGCGGGCATCCAGACATACGAGTCCATCGCTTCGGGAGCGGAAACTTTTGCTGTAAGGGTTCGCAGGGTTGACAAAAATTTCCCACTTACTTCCCGCGAGGTGGAGCGCCTTGTCGGGCAACAAATTGCGATGAAAACGAAAGCGCCTGTTGACTTGGATAAGCCTGAAATCTTGCTTTCGTTTCGCATTTACTCAGACTGCATCTACCAAATCGGTCCGAAGGTGCAGGGAGTTGGCGGGTTGCCGGTTGGTGTCGCCGGTAGGGTTTTGTCGCTTTTGTCAGGCGGCATTGACTCGCCTGTCGCTGCTTGGCTTGTGATGAGGCGTGGTTGCACAGTTGATTTCGTGCACTTTCACGCTTTTCCAACTAACGAAGATGCTGCTGCGGACAAAGTCCCAAAATTGGTTGAAGCCATAGTCGCACCTCAAGGTGTTTCTGCTCGCCTTTTCCTTGTCCCCTACCACGCTTTCCAACTGGCTTTGCTCATGAGCAAAATCCCACACCGGTTGGAGTTGGTTCTCTTCCGCCGATTTATGGTTCGGGTCGCAAATCAAATTGCGAAAGAGCAGGGATACAAAGCAATCGTCACAGGAGACAACTTGAGCCAAGTCGCCTCCCAAACTTTGGAAAACTTGGTCGCCATTGATAACGCTTCCGAACTGCCCATCTTCAGACCGCTACTGACTTACGACAAGCAGGAAATAATCGCACTTGCTCAGCAAATTGGCACATACGAACTGTCAATCCAGCCATACAAAGATTGCTGCTCACTCATTGCCCGCCACCCAGAGACGAGGGCAAAACTGCGAGAAGTGTTGGAAGCGGAGAAGGCTTTGCCGATTGAGCAACTTGTTAACAAATCCCTCGCCGAGATGAGCGTCATAACAGTCAGCGCCCAGACCTTATCGGAGCCGTCAAAAGAAATCGTCAGGTGACGGCGTCGGATGTGGTCGGTCATATTGCATTGACTTTTGAGCGGGCGAAATCCGCCCCAAATTTTTGTGAAACATGCGAGAAGGAGTGGTCGGGATGACAGACAGGAAGGCGAGAATTGGGTTTGTTGGGTGTGGAAGCCATGCGACTTCGGTGCTTTACCCCACGCTCCACAGGATTCCGCATCTTGAACTCGTTGCCGTTTGTGACCTTAAGGAAGAACTCGCCAAACGCAATGCCCGTTTCTTCGGTGCGCTCCGCTGGTATACCGATGTTCGGGAGATGCTTGAGAAGGAAGAACTTGACGGCGTTATCATCGTCGGTCCACCGCAGATGCATGTTGAGGTCGGGAAGATTTGTCTTGATGCGGGCAAACCGATTTTCGTTGAAAAGCCATCGGCGATTTCCTACAAAGAAGCCCTTTCGCTTGCCCGCTACGCCGAGGAAAGAGGATTGTGGGGCGCGGTCGCCTACATGAAGCGCTACGCTGTCGGCTACCGAATGGCGAAGCATATTGCGACGAGCCCAGAGTTTGGTGGCGTTCACTTTCTCCAAATTGAGTTCTCCAACGGACCTTATCCTGCGATTTGGGGGATTGAAGACCCAGCGAAAGCGTTCCTTATCGGTCAAGCCGTCCACCTTTTCAACCTCGCAAGGTTCTTCGGCGGCGAAATCGTTGAAGTTCAAGCCAAACTCTATCGCTTGAACGCAAACATGTTCGCCTTTGCCATCGTCGGTCAATTCCAAAGCGGTGTCCCGTTCGTCATGAACCTCAACTCGCTGGAAGCGAAGGATTGGAAAATCCGCGAACGGCTTTGCCTGTCTGGGAACGGGTGCTACTTGGAAGTCATTGACAAAGTTCAATTGCGCTATCGCCCAAGAGAGTTGCTGTTTTCGGATTTCAAAGTCGGCGGCAGAACGCAAGTGGTAACTTGGAGCCCTGAGTGGACAGAACTGATGGCGACGAAGGCTGAAGGGGCTTTCGGTTACCAAGCCGAGGTTGAGGCATTTGTGAGGGCTTGTTTGGGTGAGGGCAAACCTGCAAGCGACCTTTGGGATGGTGCTAAGGACTTGCAAATCGCCGAGGCAGTTTGGGAAAGCGCCAATACAGGGAAACCTGTCTCCCTTCAGACTGAGTCTGCTGCATAGCGATAGCATTCATCAGCATACCTGCTCACCTCGCCAGTCAAGCAGGATGCCAACTGCTGACAAATCACCGCTCATCAGCAATTCGTAAGCCTTTGGGGCTTCTGTGCCCTTAAATTTGTGGGTGATGAGGGGGGAAACCCGCAAGCGACGAGCAACAAGGAGTTTGAGCGCCAAAGTTTGGTCATCTTTTGCTGTCCAAAACCATCGCGAAGAATCAAACTGAGGGCGAACGGAATCGTGTGCTCCGATGACCACCAAACCTTTGCGATGGACATCGGTGTAAAAGTTAACCGACTTCGTTTCACCCCTCGTGCTACCAAGCAAAACTACCCTGCCCATCCTACGAGCCAACTTGAAAGCAAGCGGAATTGCTTCGGGATTGCCTGTGGCTTCAATGACGACATGAGCGCCGCCATTGGTCAGGTCATTGACGCGGTCGTTTAAATCTTCGGTCAAAAGTAAAGCGAAATCAGCGTCCACTGCCTGAGCGAATTTCAAACGGACTTCCGACAAGTCAACACTGATGACGGGGAACCCGCCGCTGAGTTTCGCAAGTTGCAAAGCGAGCAATCCAATTAACCCAGCGCCCAAAACCACAACGCTCTCGCCCAACTCAATTTGAGCCTTTCGCACACCTTGCATGGCGATGGCGATGAGGCGACAAAAAACTGCTTCTTCATCTGCAAGTTCCGACGGGACGGAAAGCAAGGCATCTTCGTTGACGACGGCGTGGGAGGCGTGCTTGCCAGCCCAAACAACTCGGTCGCCAATTTTGAACCGTTGAACTTGGGAACCGACTTTCAACACCCGCCCGACGGCGCAGTAGCCGGGATACTGCGGGAAAGTTGAAGGCGTGTTTGGGAGATGAAGCAACCAAGCCTTTTCAGTGCCGGGGCTAATGAGGGTGAGGTGCGTTTTCACGAGCACTTGCTTTTCGCTCATTTTCGGCAATTCCCACTCCTCAACCTTGACCACACCTGGCTCAGCCCAAACGACACGGTAACCTCGCACGGGAAGTCACCTCAATCCAACACATCGCCAACTTCTACCTTTAACTGTGCCAAGAGCGAACGCAATTTTGACAAGATGCCAGCGTAAGCGGGGTCATCGTAAAAGTTGCGGATTTCGTGAGGGTCAACTTGCAAGTCAAAAAGTTCCCACTCGCCTGTCGTCGGGTAGTGGATGAGTTTGTATCGCTCGGTGCGAACTCCGTAGTGGGGCAAAACTCGGTGCGGTTGTGGATACTCATAGTAGCGGTAGTAGAACGCTGTCCGCCAACCTTTTGGCGCTTTCCCTTGAAGCAACGGTCGCAGACTTCGTCCCTGCATCTCGGCAGGGATTGGGATGCCAGCGAAATCCAAAATCGTCGGTGCGAAATCAATGTTGAGCACGATGTGCTCGTCAACTTTGCCAGCAGGCACTTCCCTCGGATACCTGACAAGCAAGGGCACGCGAATGGAAGGTTCGTCCATGAACCGCTTGTCATACCAACCATGCTCGCCCAAAAAGAATCCGTTGTCGGAAGTGTAGATGACCAAAGTGTCGTCAAGGACACCGAGCCGCCGCAAGCAGTCCAACAAAGTCCCAACGCTCTCGTCTATTGCCACAACGCAGCGCAGGTAATCCTTAATGAACCGCTGATAGTTCCAACGCTTGCGTTCCTCTGATGACAAATTCGGCGGGATTTCTTTGGCGTAGTCGGGCATGTCGGCGATGCGCATATCGGCGTGAGCAGCAGCGCTTGCTCGGTTGCGATAATCATCGCCAAAACTCGGCGGCGTTGGGATTTCCTTGTCGGCAAATAAGTTCGTATGCCTTGGAGCAGGCGTCCAAGGTCGGTGTGGTGCTTTGTGGTGGCACAGAAGGCAAAAAGGTTGCGGGCGAAATTCTTTGTGCCACCGCTCCAACCAAGTGATGCACATCTCGGTGATGATGTCGGTAACATAACCTTGTCGCTTGATGCGTTTCCCTTGCTCAATGAAAACTGGGTCGTTGTAAACGCCTTGTCCTGGCAAGACGCTCCAATCGTCAAAGCCTTCTGGGTCAGATTGCAAGTGCCATTTGCCGAAAAGGGCAGTCCGGTAACCTGCCTGCCGAAGCAACTTCGGGAAGGTGACTTGCCTTGCGTCAAAGCGAGTTGCGTTGTCTTTAACGCCGTGAATGTGGGCGTATTTGCCCGTCAAAATTGTTGCCCTGCTCGGGGCGCACAAAGCATTGGTCACGAAAGCGTTGCGAAAAAGCATTCCCTCACGGGCAATTCTGTCAAGGTTAGGGGTTTGAATCACACCGCGCAAGTGGCTGTTGAGCAAGTGGGCATAGCAACTCAGAGCCGTCGCCGCGTGGTCGTCGGACATGATGAACAAAATGTTGGGACGACGCTCGGTCAACACAGATGCAATTGCGAACCCGCAAACTCGCTTCAAAAACTCCCGTCGCTTCAAGCCCATGCTGCCTCACCTGCTCTGCTCCCATATTTTGCCCATGCAGCATTTTTTGAACTTTTTGCCGCTCCCGCACGGGCAAGGTTCGTTTGGTCCGATTTTGCGCTTCGGCTGCTCTTTCTGACGCAAAATGTCCACGATGAGCCAAGCAGGTTGACCCTGACGGATTAAGTTCGCCATCAAGCGCATGTAGGGGTCAATGTGGGTGAAGAATTGCTTGTAGCCTGCGCAAAGGTAGTTCAAGCCGTCTTCACCGTCGGGCGTTTTGATGAACCTGTCTTTCGGGCAACCGCCATTGCAAGCGAACAAGACAGGGCACTTTCGGCAATACCTCGGCAACTTGTCCCATTTGTCAAGCCCAAATTTGCGTTGAAAGGGTGAAGCGACAAGTTGAGCCAGCGGCGTTTCCGTGATGTTGCCCAAGTAAAATTCGGGGTAGACGAAATGGTCGCAGGAAAACAAGTCGCCGTTGTGTTCCATCGCCAAGCAGTTTCCGCAAGTCTTTGCGTGGACGCACAAACTTGGCTCAAGCCCAAGCCACGCTTCCAATGCGACTTCAAATTGCTGGACAAAAATTTTGCCCACATCGTTGCGAACCCATTCGTCAAAAATGGTGCACAAAAAATCGCCCCATTGGTGCGGACGGACTGTCCAATCGGTCACACCACCATCGGGAGTTCGCTCAACCGCTGGGATGAACTGGATGAACTGAACGCCTTCGCTTTTGAAAAACCTGTAAACTTCCAACGGGTGGTCAGCGTTGATTCGGTTGACGACGCAGAGGATGTTGAACTCAACGCCGTGCTTTTGAAGCAACTTGAGGGCTCGGTAAACTTTGTCAAAAGTCGGCTTGCCGCCTTTGTCAACTCGGTAGGCGTCGTGAAGTTCCCTCGGTCCGTCCATGCTTAGCCCGACCAAAAAGTTGTGCTCTTTGAAGAAGCGACACCATTCATCGTCAAGCAAGACGCCGTTGGTTTGGAAGGTGTTTTTGATGCGCATTCCAGGTCTGCGATACTTTTGCTGCAATTCAACCGCCTTGCGGAAAAAGTCAAGTCCCATTAATGTCGGCTCGCCGCCTTGCCAGCCGAAGGTCACCTCGTCAACCTGCTGAGCCTCAATGTATTGGCGGGTGAACTCCTCAAGGACATCGTCGGGCATGTAGAAACTTGTGCCCTTCTCGTAAAGTTGTTCCTTGCGCAGGTAAAAGCAATAGGTGCAATCAAGGTTGCAAATCGGACCGCGAGGCTTGAGCATGACATGAAAGGCTGGCGGCAAAAACGAAGGCGCTTTTTCGTCTCGCTCCAACATTGCCAACGGGATAAAGTTGCCTTTGCGAGCAGACGCCATTTTCGTTTCTCACCCCATCCCTCAAGTGACCGCTTCCTCACCAGTTTGAGACCGAAGCCTATTCATCGCCTCAATGCCGATACCACTCTTCAACGGGACGGCGCAAATCGTATGCGGGCAAAGGCTCGCCGCCAGCATCTTCAAGGACGAGTTCAAACAGCCGCTGAACGATTTCTGGATGCTCGTTGGCGATGTCCTTTTCACATTGCGGGTCAATTTGCAAGTCGTAAAGTTTCGGCTCAGCGCCATCATTGCGGCAAATCAAAGCGTAACGGTCATCGCGAACCCAGACGAAGTTGTTGAAAGCCGTCGTGATGTGAGGGCGTTCAGGCGGCTCCTTGCCTTCAAACAGAACAGACAAATCCACGCCGTCCATCGGTTGAGGTTGCTCTATCCCCAAAAATCCCAGAACTGTCGGAGCGACATCATGGGTTGAAGCAAAGTAATCGCTCGTTTGACCCGCCAACTTGCCTTCGGGATGACGAATGAAAAACGGGATGTCAATCAACTCAGGGTAAAGCGCCCAAGGGATTTTGCCCACAACGCCATGCTCGCCCAGAGAGTGACCGTGATCGGAGAGGACGACAATGAGAGAGTTGTCAAGCAAATTCAAATCGGCGAGTTTGTTGATGAAGTGCCCAAACCATTTGTCAACTAAAGTCACCTCGGCTGCGTAATTGGCTCGCATTCGCTTCAGTTGCCGTTCCGTCATCCAGTCGCATTTGCCGTAAAGGGGCGTGATGATGTCGGGTTCATCGCGGTCAGGGTTATCGTAAAGGGCAACATACTGCTGAGGTGGGTCCCAAGGTTCGTGAGGGTCAAAACTGTCAACGACGAGCAGGAAAGGTTGCTGGCGCTGAAGGTCTTCAAGCAAAGCCATCGCTTCACGGAAAACCTTTGGTGCGAACCAATCTTCCTCGCTCTTTCTGTCGGCGGTGTTGGCGAGATACTGGCGCAAAAGCCTTTCAACGCCTGTGCCTTTGTATCGGTCGGGCAAGTAGCGTTGCAACCTTCGTTCGTCGCAGCGGGAAATCGGTTGAAAGCGGTCACTCTCTTGCCCGCGAATCCACCGCCAAACATCAAAGCCTCGGTGAAAGTTCATTGAAGGCTTGAACTGGTGGTAGGTATCGGTGACGAAGGCAGTGGTGTAACCGTGTTGGCTCAAGACTTCCGCAAGTGTCACCTGCTCCTCAGGAATACGCTGCCACCCGTAAATTCGGACGGTGTCACCTTTTTGCGGTATCCAACCCCGAAAGGGGAAAGTCCGCTTGCCAGTGTGAATTGCTCGGCGGGCAGGAATTGTCGGCAGGGATTCAGGGTAGGCTCGTGTGAACCTCAAACTTTCGCGAGCAAAGGCATCAAGGTTGGGCGTTTGAATCCACCCGTTCCCGTAGCAACCCAAATGGTCTTTCCGCAGCGTGTCCAAAATGACGATGACGATGTTCATGGCAAACCACCTCTCTGGACACACTTTCCCTCGCATGCGCCTTTGAGTCTCACTGCAGTTAATTGATTCGCTGTAAGCCCGTTCCATCAGATTTTGATCTCCCGGCAAAGACCTTGACAGATACTTTCAGTGCCGTCGCACCCGCGCCTGCAAAAACTCCGTTAATCTTTCGCTCAATCTTGGTTCGTCTTCTCGGACGACGAGCAAGCGGTTTGGTTGGACAGTTAACCTCACCTTGGTCAAGACCTCCTCAGGCAAACCATTCGCCAACACAACGACTTTTTCGTATCGCCGCAACTGATATTGCCATCGCCTTTCGGCTAAAATCGCCTCTCCGAAGACGACATGGTAAGGTGTTGCGTTCGCCCCGATCAGAATTTGCGCGATTACGGCGAGGTCGCTTAAATGACCGTATTGCGCCCTTCGCTGTTTGTCGCACACAACTGCAACCTTGGCGTCAGTGGCGACAACCTTAGGCTCTTTGAACCGATGGGCAAACTCTCTCAGCACTTCAAGCCCGTGAGTTAGCGAATAAGTCTGCTGTCCGATTTCCTGCCCCGGAATTCCACACCACCATGCCCAGTAGAATGCGCCTTGAACGCCCATCTTCAACCATTGCTCAAGGCAAGCCTTGGCGACATCAGCGTATAAGGCTTCCCTCTTCGGCTTATCGCTGAAGAGTTGATAGCGCTCAGACAGGACTTCTTTGTTGCGTTCAAGCCAACCTCGCCAGTTCAAGCCTGCGTGCCCATACTCACCGATCAAAACAGGTTTGCCCCAAGCCAGAAACCAACTGACCCAATGGGCTGCGGCGATTTGCAAGGCGATTTCGTAAGGCATGTTTGGGCAATGCATGCCGAAATAAAAGTGCGGAAATAAAGCGTCAACCTCCAGCGGAACACGCCAGCAAGAAGAGGACGGTAAGAAGTTGACCCCTGCGCCCCAGTCTTGCACATTCATGAAAACGAGCCTTTGCGGGTCAACCTGTTTGACTGCCTTAGCACACGCTTGAACCAGTTTGAAGTAAGCGTTTTCGTCATCAGCCATCCCGCCAACGGGTTCGTTCCAAGGGATTTCAATTGCGGCGATTGTTGGGTTACCTTTGTATCGCTTCGCCAGCCAAGCCAGCGCTTTCGGGACATGTTCAAACGCCTTGTCCCAGTCAAGTTCAACTTGCTTGATAGTTCCGTCATCAGCCCAAGTTATCCTCGCCATCCATGAGATTGCTCCGCCGTGTTTTCCCGTTTTGCGCAACTGCTCGTTGCCGCCAGCGAAATAGCGCCAAGGGTCGGCAGGTAGTTCGTGGAATTCCAAAACGACATAAAGCCTCAAATCGCCGGCAGCGCGAACAAGGGCATCAAGGAATTTGGGGAAGGTAGGCTTAAGCCTGTGTCGCCTCATCGTTTCCTCATAGCGTGGGTCATCGGGGAAGACTTCAGGGGCTGGCTCAATGTAGGACATGTTCAGCGGCACCCTGATTGCGTTGAAGCCATGAGCAGCAATTGCCTTTAGGTTGCGTTCCATTTCAGCGACATCTTGCTCTACAGCCCAGCCGAGGTGACTTTCAAACAGGTTCACACCAAACAGCCCCACCGGCTTACCAGTTTCGTCCCTTAAAACTCCTCCCCGCACCTTCAACGGCGACAGGCGAGGGATAGAACCGCCCAGAGCGTTAGCGCCTGCCAACCTGCTTGATGCTACCCCACCGATTGCCGCTTGCAACAACTTCCTCCTGCTGAGCACCTCGCTTCACCTCATGGCTCGTTTAACCTAAGCAACCTCGTTGCAACTGCCGCTTGACCGAAACAAATGCCGCCATCGTTGGGCGGCAACTTGGTTGGGACGAAGACTTTGAAGCCTTCGCGGCTTAGCAAATCAATCAGCCAGTTGAGCAGCAAAACATTCTGCATCACTCCCCCGCTCAAAACGACTTCGTTGATACCCGTTCGTTCGCGAACTTTGATGCAGGCTCTCAAAGTCGCGTCGGCTACGGCTGCGTGAAACTGTGCCGCAATTTGTTCTGGGGGCAAATTCCGCTTTATGGCTGCAACAATTCCTTCAATGACTGGGGTAGCCTTCATGACAATCGGTTCGGTTTCGGTGAGTTCAAAGGTGAACGGGGGTTCAGCGAAATCCTCCCCGAACTCACCCGTCCACTGAGCCGCAGCCATCTCAAGCCAAATTGCTGGGTGACCTTCGTAAGCGCCGAAATCGCAAATGCTAAGTAAACTTGCGACGGCATCAAACAAGCGACCGATACTGCTCGTTTTCGGTTGAGGCAAATCGCTGTGAAGCAATTTCCAAATTTGACGCCAGCGGTCAGCCCCCACCCGTTCGGCAACTCCCAAAGGCAAATTCTCGCCTTCTTCACCGAACACACGATGCAACCAACTTGCAGCCATGCGCCAAGCCTCTCGGACTGCTTTCTCACCTCCTGGCATTGGCACATACTCAAGGTGAGCAGCCCGCTCAAAACTCTCATAAGTTGCCACCAAAATCTCGCCACCCCAAATCGTCCCGTCAGTGCCATATCCCGTCCCATCGTAAGCGACACCGATGACAGGTCCTTCCAAGCCGTATTCAGCCATTACAGCAGCGACATGAGCGTGATGATGCTGAACGCCTATTGATGGCAGGTCACGCTCTTCAGCGTAGTCAAGGGCGTAGCGGGTTGAAGGGTAATCGGGATGCAAATCGTAAGCGACCGCTTGAGGCTCAATGGCGAACAACCGTTTGAAATGCTCAACCCCTTCAATGAACGCTCTGTAGGCTGCATAGTTGTCAAGGTCACCAATGTGATGGCTGATGAAAGCGTAACGACCTCGGCACAAAGCGAAAGTGTTCTTGAGCATCGCCCCTGAAGCGAAAAGGGGCAGCGGTGTCTCAAAGGGCAACAACACCGGCTGAGGTGCGTAACCCCGTGAGCGGCGAATTAGCAACTCCTGTCCTTTGACGATGCGGGTCACGGAATCGTCGCAGCGGATGTGAATTTCCCGGTTGTGAACCAAAAAAGCGTCAACCATCGTGCTCAACCTGTTGAAGGCATCATCGTCTTTGTAAGCAATGGGTTCGTCACTCAAATTGCCGCTTGTCATCACAAGAGTTCGCTTGACTTCCTTCATGAGCAAGTGGTGAAGGGGTGTGTATGGCAGCATGACGCCAAGGTCGCGGTGCCTTGGTGCGACGCTTTCGGCTACATTTGCGTCCGGGCGCCGCTTCATGAGCACAATAGGGCGTCGCCACGAATTCAACAAGGCTTCCTCTTCAGAAGACATGAAAACGAGTTGACGGGCAGTTTCAATGTCCGGTGCCATGAGCGCAAAGGGTTTGAATTCGCGATGCTTGCTATCCCTCAACCTTCTGACAGCAAACTCGTTTGAGGCATCGCATGCAAGGTGGTAGCCGCCTAAGCCTTTTATCGCCACAATTTGTCCTTCAACCAATCGCCGAGCGGTTTCCCTTATCGCCTCGTCGCCTTGACAAACTTCAACCCATTCGCCTTTTTCGCCCTTCGCTATCAAACTCACCTGTGGACCGCAGCGCGGACATGCGGTCGGCTGCGCATGGAAGCGCCTGTCGCTTGGGTCGTGATACTCCCGCTCGCAATCGGGGCACATCGGGAAGACAGCCATCGTCGTTCGTTCTCTGTCGTAAGGGACATCAACGATGATAGTGAACCGAGGACCGCAGTTGGTGCAATTCAGAAACGGATACCGGTAACGGCGGTCTTTTGGGTCAAAAAGTTCCCGCAAGCAATCGTCGCAAGTCGCTACATCGGGAGAAATCAGCACAACCCTCTCGGCATCGTGGTGGCTTTCCACGATTTTGAATTCAGTGTCGCCGTTCAGCGGGATTTCACTCCACGAAACATTGTCAATGACTGCCAGCGGCGGAGCGTCGGTTTTCAGCAAGCGGACGAAACTTAAGAGGGATTCACCCTCACCTTCCACTTCAATGACGACACCTTGCGGGTTGTTGAAAACGAACCCCGTCAAACCCAGCCTGTGAGCCAGTCTCCAGACAAAGGGACGGAAGCCTACCCCCTGCACTATTCCAGTCACAGTTATTCGCCATCGCTGTTTCATGTCAACAGCACCTTTCCGAACTCTTCAACTGCTCCCGCGCACCAAATTATGCAACCGCTCTTCGCAACAAACATTGCTGGCACGCATTATGACCGTAGGGGCAGGTGAAACCTGCCCGAAAATCTGCGGGCTGATTTCATCCCCATGTAGGGACAGGCGAAGCCTGTCCGAAAAGAGTTCTGCGGGCAGATTTCATCTGCCCCTACAGTTCGCTGAAGCCTAAAGCGGGCAAATCCGAGCCCAACTTTTTCAATGGCGCTGCGATGCTACTTTTGCCCTTTGGGTTCAACGGATTCGCACAAAACCCTGAATCCGACGAATGGCGCATCGGTCAGCCACCATTTGCTTTTCGGAACTTGAGGGTCGGATGCTTGCCAATCAGGAGATGGCAGTTCTCGGGCGCCCGGGTGAACTTTATCGGCTGGGTCTTTGAACGAGCCGCCACGAACGACTGGCTTGCCATCAACCCCTGTGCACCATTCGGCGACATTTCCGAGCATGTCGTAAATGCCCCAAGGGTTAGGTTGCTTTTTGGCAACTGGTTGAGTTTTGTTCTGAGAGTTATCGGCGAACCAAGCAAACCTGTCAAGCAATCCCTTGTCCTTGAAAGGCGCTGCATCCCAAGTTTTTGCCCTGCAAGCATATTCCCACTCAATCTCCGTCGGAAGCCTGAACTTCAAACCAGTTTTGTGAGAGAGCCACTTGCAATATTGCTCAGCGGCATGGTAAGTTATGCCGATTACTGGGTAACCGTGATGACCCCAGCCTCTGTCGGGAGCACCATATGGTCGGCTGGGACGCGAGTAGGCATCGGTCTCTTCTTCCTCGTCCTCGGTCAAATCCAACTTGTAAAGGAACACATCGTATTCGTCCCAAGTCACTTCGGTGCGACCGAGCCAGAAACCTTTGACTTTGACTTTGCGTTTTTGTCCACCTTTTGTCGGGTCAGCGAACTCAAATTCACCGTCAGGCACATAGACCAACTCAAACTTGACGGTTGTGTTGGGAAGTTCTTGGGCAAAAATTTTGGGTTGCTGGTTGCCTTGCTGGCTCGCGCTTCCAACCAGTGTTGAGCCAACAGCAAATGTCAAGAGGCACGCGAAAAGCAACGATGTCAGCAAGACCCTTTGCAGAGCCCCCGAAGTTGCCACAAACTTGTTGCGGTGATGTCCGATGTTCAGACGAGTCCAATTCACAAACCTCACCCTCCTTTGCATTTTTGCATTTGCGATGGCAGCCAGTCTTTTAGACGCCAGCGAAAGCAAGGATTTGCGGCGTTACGAGTTCCGAAAACTCCTAATGGGAGTTGTCGCCAGAATCGTTGTCTACTCGCCTGACGATTATATCGCAAAGTGGGCTTGTTCACGCGCCTTCTTGCGGATTGCCCAAATTGAAGAACTAATGAGCGACTACCGAAGCGATAGCGAATTGATGCGGCTTTGCAGAGAAGGTCACATCGCCCCTGTCCGAGTTAGCGACGATCTGTTTCTCGTCCTGCAGCGAGCCCTTGAAATTTCGCAACGCTCAAATGGCGCTTTTGACATCACAGTCGGTCCGTTCGTAGCCCTCTGGCGTAGGGCAAGGCAAACGAAACAATTGCCCAGCGATGAAGAATTGCGACAAGCCCGCCAACTTGTCGGCTGGGAAAAGGTCACCCTTGACCCTGTCAACCGCACTGTCAAGTTGGCAATCCCGGGCATGAGACTTGACCTTGGCGGGATTGCAAAAGGCTATGCCGCCGATTGCGCCTTAAAGGTGCTGAGGAAGTTCGGGATAAGCCGAGCGTTAATTGAACTTGGCGGTGACATCGTTTTGGGCGACCCGCCACCGAACCGCAAGGGATGGCGAATTGGGATTTTGGACGAAAGCGGAAAGCCGGAGAAGTTCCTTGAAATCGCCAACTGCGCCGTTTCAACTTCAGGCAGCACCGAACAGTTCGTTGAAATCGCCGGTCGCCGTTATGCCCACATCGTTGACCCGCGAACTGGATTGGGCTTGACGAAACTCATTCTTGTGACGGTCATTGCTAAGGACGGGATTACAGCCGACGGCTTGGCAACAGCCCTTTGCGTTTTGGGTGAAAAGGAGGGACGAAAACTCGCCGAGTCCTACGGTGCAGTCGCATTCTTCCGTGAGCGTGAACTTGATTGACCAGCAAGCCTAACTTGACTGCTCCCCTTTCAGGGTTTCATCGCAACCACTTCAGCGGGAACAGGATGCGCTGTATTTCGGGCTCAGCGAAGTTTTCCATCGTCACGACGGTCACGCCCGTGTCAAATCGCTTTGGGATTTTCCTCCCTTGCAACTTCATGACGGCGTAACGAACTCCCAACTCTCCCATCCGAAACGGATTTTGAACGATGAGGGCTTGAATTATCCCGTCTTTCAGCGCTTGAATTTCCGTCTCGGAAGCGTCAAAAGCCACAAGTTTGACCTTTCCCGCCAGTTTTCGGGTTCGCAGAACTTGAGCGGTTCCGACGCCAGAAATTTCATTGACGGCGAAAATGCCTTTCAAGTCTGGATGTGCCGTGAGCATGTTTTCGGCAGCCTGCATCGCCGTCGCAACGCTGCTTTGCCCATACAGCACCGAAGCGATTTTCATCTTGGGGAACTTTTTGAGAGCCTCTCGGAAGCCGCGCTCTCGTTCCTGCACGCTTGCTGCCCCCGGTATGGCTTGAACTATTCCAACTTTGCCTGAGCCACCCACCAACTTAGCGAGGGTTTCGCCAGCGATATAGCCGCCTTTGAAGTTGTCCGTCGCCACGAAACAATCAGCAATGTTAGGTTCAAGGGCTGAGTCAACCACGATGACGACAATTCCCCGTTTTTGAGCCTTCTGGACAACTGGGACGAGAGCCTTCCGCTCGCAAGGCGCAAGGACGATTGCGTCAACTTTTTGTGCGATGAAGTTCTCCATGATGGCAATCTGACCCGCAACATCGGTTTCGCTTTCTGGACCTCGCCACGAAATTTGCACTCCGAGTTCCCTCGCCGCTTTCTCTGCACCAGCCTTGATGGTTTGGAAAAAGGCGTGAGTGTTGGTCATAGGGACAACCGCGATGCGGTAGCGATGCTGTGTTTGCGCAGTTGTGCCGACAAAAACAACGCCCAACCCCTCTCTTTGCCGCTTAGTGCCTTTGTCACCACAAATTTGGGGAAAAGCAAAGAAAGCAAATCCCACAACTGTGGCTATTAGCAAACCGATTACTTCCCAACTTTTGCACCTCATCGCTGCTCACTCCCCATGCCTGCACAGAGATGTTTGACAAAACCTGAACGCAGCCTTTGCCTGTCATCAGGTTCAATGATAGCACGCCCGGTTCTCCCTCAGAGCAGTTCAAGGGTTTAATCCTCCATTTGATTTTTCGTGACGACTTTGCATCTAAACAATGGCAAGGCAAGTTGGCATAATGTTGTTGCCAAGTTCAGCGAGCGGGGTGATGTTCCCATGAAGCCAATAAAGGTAGCCGTCTTAATGAAGACCGAAAAGGATACCGACTACATCTGCAAACTCCTCTCCCAAGGCAAAGCCATCGTCTTCTGCGATTCCCCAATTGACGCTGATGCTATCGTCTACGACTCAGAACTTCTCACCAACGCTGAGAGGGAGGCACTGAAAGCGTTGGCGGATTACGGGAGCATCAAAGAGGCAGCGTCCAAAATCCACAAGACAGAAGCGACAATCAAAAAGCAACTTTGTTCGGCGAGGAAGAAGTTGAAGGTCAAGACCAACATTCAAGCCATCGTCATCGCTTACCGATTGGGACTTATCAACCCGAAACTTCCTTCTTCCATCAACCACTGACAAACCATCAACCTTATGCCTCACTACGCTTCTTAACAAACTGTCAATGGTTCTAAAGTTCCAAAAAAATTATCCATTTGGATACTTGCGTTTTGGCTTTACTGTGACCATAAATTTTATCGGCGTGGCAGTGAAAAA
>ERZ1669248.276-NODE-276-length-28038-cov-65.513848_pt1 | contig 28038 bp, 27 predicted proteins | sample MGYA00579296_ERZ1669248 | MGnify/ENA primary metagenome ERZ1669248 (study PRJEB41166, sample SAMN08046057) | hot springs metagenome | biome: hot spring; feature: neutral hot spring; material: thermophilic sediment; isolation source: thermophilic sediment from...
GGGAAACACTTTTCTCTATGTATAGAAAAAAAATTCTTCGGGGACAATCTCCTTTTATACCAGATAGTATTCATTTCCATATGTTACTTTACAAACGCCTTATTAAGTTTCTCTTCGGCCCAGATCTTCCCCCTGAAAAAAGAAATGCCTTAACTTCCCCTTTCCTATGGATTATGGAACTTTTCTGTCTTATTCCTGCTCTTCTTTTCTGGAGATATACCTTACCCCTCATCCTATCAAGTTTTGCTTTTATAATTTTTTATACTTGGCTTTACTTCAGAATTGTAAGATTTCAAACTCCTATTTTTTTTAAAAAACAATAGTCTTATAGCAAGGTATTATATAAAAATTTTAATAAAGTTTTATGAAAATAAATAAAAAAGACATATTAAACCTTCCCAATCTTTTAAGTTTATATAGATTTATTTTAGGGCTAATTTTTCCACTTCTGTGGATAAAAAAGATAAGTATTAAAGTACTTCTTTTTCTGATCGGAACTGCTGTGTTAAGTGATACCCTTGATGGCAATCTTGCAAGAATTTTAAAGCAAAAAACAGATCTTGGAAAAATTTTAGATCCACTTGCAGATAAAGTCTTCATAAATATGCTTTTTGTAATTCTTTATCTTAACCAAAATATTTCTCTTTTTTTTCTTTTAATTATTTTTTTAAGAGACTTAAGTATATTGATAGGAGGAGGTATTTTGCTTTTAAAGTCTTATCAAACTATTGATCTTAACCCTACCTTCTTAGGAAAAGCCTGCACAGTTTTTCAATTAGTATTTTTATTTTTATATTTTTTCCATCTCTTTATCAAACCTTTAAACTCTTTTTTGATTATTGGTTTTACTCAAATTGTGATTTTTTTGACTATCCTTTCAGGCATACAATATGGCTTTATTTTTTACACGAATTTTACCAAATCTCCTATAAGATGATCTGCTTCCCTTTTTAAGAATTTTACTTCTATAAGCTTACCTTTAAGTTCCTCTTCATTTTGGGTATTCTTTAAGTTTATATAGGTGGTAATATAATTTTCTGAGAGGGCCTTCCACATCTGTTTTTTTTCATCAAAGTTTTCTAAAAGGGCCTTCCTTATATTTCCCAATTCTCTCTCAAGAAAAAGCTCTCTTTTTTCGGTTATTAGTTCCATTAAAAGTTTTTTCCTCTTTTCTATTTCCTTAGGAGGTACCTTAGGAGTTAGCTTTTGAGCAAGAGTTCCTGGCCTCTCTGAGTAAGGAAAGATGTGAAGCCAGTTTAAGGGTGAGTTCTTTATGAGTTCATAGGTGTCCCAAAAGTCTTTTTCTTCTTCCCCAGGAAAGCCAACGATTACATCTGCACCAAAAGTGGCATAAGGGAAAAGTTGATAAAGTTTTTCCAAAGTTTCTAAGTATTTTTCTCGAGAATAGTGCCTATTCATAAGCTTTAAGATTTTATTAGAACCACTTTGCAGAGGAAGGTGAAAGTGGGGAGCTATAAATTGACTGGTTTTTAAAAAATCTAAAAAGGCTTCATCTATTTCGTTAACTTCTAGAGAGGAAAGCCTTACTATAAATTTCCTATTAAAAGTGCTTAAAAAATTTTCAATTTCCCTCAAAAGATAGGTTAATTTTTGAGGTGGCCTAAAATCTACTCCCCATTTTCCAAGGTGAATGCCTGTCAAAAGGAACTCTTGATACCCTTTTTCAATAAAAATCTCAATTTGTTTTAGGATAAACTCTAAGGGTACACTCCTTGGATGCCCTCTTGTATAAGGTACAAGACAGTAACTGCAAAAATCATCACATCCATCCTGAATCTTGATAAAAGCTCGGGAATGGCCATAAAAAGAAGTGAGAATTAAAGGAGTACAGGGTTCTCCCTCACATATGTCTTCAACCTGAAGGACAGGCATAGATATCTCTTCTTTTTTATCTATAGTTTCCTTAAGAATCTCTGGTATTCTTAGTTTTTCCTTTTGGCCTAAAATGAAAAATAGAGTATGGTTAGAAGACTTAAATAAATCTTTAGCCTCCTTATTAAATTTTTGGGCATAACACCCAGTAAGAACGATTACCTTAGGGTTTTTCTTTAGCCACTTTTTTATGATTTTTTTGGTTTCAGCCTCTGCCTTGGAAGTAACCACACAGCTATTTAAAATTAAGATTTCAGAGGTTTCTTCTGAAGAGGGAGAAAAACCAGCCTCCATAAGGCGTTCTAAGATATAAGCGCTCTCTACTTGATTTACTTTACATCCTAAAGTTTTTACAAATACTTTTTTAGCCTCCAAGCCACCCACCCTTATTAAGCCTAATTCTTTTTACTATACCTTTCTTAAATTTAACTTTCCTCTATTTCTATGCTTCCTTTTGATATATCATCATTTAGTTTTTAATGTTTCTAAGTGTACAAAGCCTTAACTTCATCATCATTCGTTTATAAGTTTTTTGACAGATTATAGAATTTATTTGAATTTTTTATTTAATTTTTTCTAAAAAATTTTTTATAGCTTTTTTAAGATATCTTTCGTAGTTTTTTTCCCCAAGGGCTCTTCTTCCAAAGACAAAATTAAATTCGCACACAAGAGGTTCGTCCTCTTTAAAGAGAAAATCTATAGCTACAAGATTAAAATAGGTATTCCTTATTATACTATAGGTAAGTTCTAAAACTTTCTTTTTCAAGTTCCTTTTGGGGCAGGGTGTAATCTCTCCCTCTTGAACCAAATTTTTCTTAAATCCCCCTTTTCTAAAGAAAAGGAGAATTTCATCCCCTATCACTATTGCTCTGGCATCAAATTCTGAAGGAATGTATTCTTGAATGAGAAAGCCAAATCGACCTTCCCTCTCCCAACTCTTGATATCCTTTAAAACTTTTTCAAACTCCTCTTTGTTATTTACAAGGAAGACCTCTTCTCCCTCATGCCCGTAATTTCCTTTGATTACACAGGGAAATTGCAGATTAAAAGGTCTTTTGTAGGGGTTTTCTTCTATCCCGCAAAGCCTTGGAACAAGTATAGTTTTAGGATGGGGTAGATTAAGAAGCTTTAAAAGAATGATTTGGCCGATTTTTCCAGGATACATAAACCTATAGGTGTATTCGGGAAAAACGGGAATCCCTAAATTTTTAACGAAAAAGTATAACTCTTGAGAAACGGTAGGTGGAAAAATAACAGCCCTTGCCTTGCTTAGGGCCTCAAAAAATCTCTCATCTAAGGGTTCAAATTGAAAAAAATTAAGATCTCCCTTAAAACTTGGCAAAAACGAAATAATCATTTCACCTTTTTACTGAATACCAGGGTCTTTTAAATGATAGGTAATCCTCTTTTTTGGTCAAAGAGATAAAAACTCCCATCAATAACTTTTCCTCTCTTTTTAAAATTAAATTAAAAAGCCCTATTTTGCTTGTTATTTGCTAAGCATTTTAATCATTCTTAGAGATATTGCAATTTTTTCAAAACTTCTTACATTTTAAGTGTATGCAAGATATGTCAGGCCTTGGCAAATTTTTAATACTTCTTGGAATTATAATTATAGTTTTCGGGCTAATTCTAACCCTTGTCCCTAAAATCCCCTATTTAGGAAAGCTCCCAGGTGATATCTATATTAAAAAAGATAACTTTGTTTTCTACTTTCCTCTTGGAACTTCAATTCTCATTAGTATTTTTCTAACTCTTCTTTTAAATCTTCTGTTTAGAAAATAGTCCTAATTAACTAAAGGGTAAATGTACCAGAGTTCGCCCCTTTTATAGGGATCTTTTAAAACAGTGGTGGGATGTCCCAAATTTAATATTTCTGGGGAGATTAAAACGCCACTTTTATTATTAGAGAGTTCTTTTAAATCTTTCACAACAGGAATAGGGTGTTTTATTATAAAAAGAGCCAGTGGCTGGACCTTTTTGTAAAAAAAATATTCTTTTTTAGGAGAAAGTTCTTTTTTCCAAGGTTCTATTTCTGGTCTTAGACTATGGATATGAGAAATAAGAATTAAAAGTACTGCAAGAAAATTGAGGCTATAAAAGAGAGCTGATAAGTTAATAAGAAACTTTTCGCTGTAGAGCTTTAAAAGTATCTCCGAGAGAAAAAGGGCGAAAAATGGATAAAGAAAAAGTAAGTACTTATCAAATTTTTCTCCTGTAAAACTCAAGAGAAAAACGGAAAAAAGAGTTATAAATAAGAAGAAATTTGAGGGATAATCCTTGAAAAGAGTGAAATCTTTTCTTAGGGTTTTTACTTTTATTAAAAGTAGTAATAGGTAAGGGAAAAAATTCAAAGAGAGAGCTAAAAAATAGTAATAAAAAGGGTCCTTTTTGCTATAAAGTCTTTCTGAGAGGTCAACTTTGAAAAATTCTTCAAAAATGGAAGGGCCAAACTTTAGATATCCATAGAGATAGAAAGGAAGCACTATTATCAAAAAAAGAAGCCACCCTAAGGGTTGAAAAAGAATAATTATGAAGTTTGGCTTTTTAGTGATGAGCCCATAAGCTAAGATTGAAGGAATAAGGAAGAAATGAAGAGGGCCACGAACCATAAAAGCAAGTCCGAAAAGAGCATAAAATAAAAGAGAAGTCTTAAGAGAGGGCTTTTCAACATACTTGATAAACACATAGATACTTAAAAATACGAAAAATATAAAGAGGGGCTCAAGATCAATACGATAAATGAAACTTAAAAAACGAAAAGATGAAAAGAGGACAAAAACGCTTAAAAGAGTTTTAGAGAGTTTTCTTTGTGAAAAAAGATATAATAAATATAATAATAACCCAATAGCTAAGAAAGAGAGAAGCCGAAGGGCAAAAATTTCCTGATTAAAAAGGCTTCCAATCGCATAAAATGGTAGGGATAGCCAGGTATGAAGAGGAGGTTTAGTAAAATAGGGCTCCCCGTTAAATTTTGGAAGAAGACTTTTAAAGAGATAGGTTTCCTGAATAATTACAGCTCTTCTTGCCTCTTGATAAGAGAGAAGGGGAAGCCAAAAGGAGGCAACTAGCAACATCATAAGAGAAAAAATCCCAAAGATTACATATGGATTGAATTTTAGGGTAAAGTTAACCTTTTTGGCTGACTCAGAGTGAAACTTCATCTTGGTGATTATATCTTAGATTTTCAAAATAATAAAGAAGACCTCTTTACAACTTTCGAAAAAGTTATATGCTTGAGAAGTTATGAAGCTAAAAGTTGCTCTAATTGGTTGTGGAAAGGCAGCAGAGCGTCATTTAAAGATCTATCAGGCTCTAAAAGATGAAGTCGAGGTAACTGCGGTCTCAGATGTAGACCCAGAAAGGGCAAGATTTTTTGCTGAGGAATTATCAGCTAAGCCCTATACAGATTTTCAAGAGATGCTTAAAAAAGAGCCAGTTGAAGTGGTTGATCTTGCTGTTCCTTCAGGGCTTCATAGAAAAATTGGAGAGGTAGTGTTAAAAAGGTATAGAAAGAATCTTCTTGTGGAAAAACCCCTTGCTCTTACTATTAAAGATGCAGAGGCCCTGGTTAATTTAGCAGAAAGGTTTCAATTAAAATTAGTGACTATTTTCCAGAATAGAGCTAATCTTCCTGTAATAAAGATAAAAGAACTCTTAGAGAGGGGTCTCTTTGGGAAGATTGTCCTTCTTTCGGTGAAATTTTATTGGAGTAGAAGGCAGAATTATTATGATAGCGCTTCTTGGAGGGGAACTTGGGCCTTGGATGGAGGGGCTCTTGCTCAACAGGGCTGCCATTTTGCAGATATGATGACCTATCTTCTTGGAGAGGTTGAGAGCTGCTTTGCCAAGATGGGGACCTATCTTGTGAACATCGAGGCAGAAGATCTCCTTGTGGGCACAGTAAAATTTAAAAACGGAGCCCTTGGAACTCTTGAGGCCACAACCTGTGCTAGGCCAAAGGACATAAAGGCAGAAATAGTGCTCTTAGGCGAAAAAGGCTCAGCTATTATTGGTGGTTTTGCTATGAATAGGTTAGATTATCTTGCTATAGAGGGTGTTGAAAATCCCGAAGCCTTAATTGAAGGCTATAAGGAAAATCCTCAGCATCCCCTTGGATATTCTCATTTTACTTATCTTAAAGCAGCCTTTGAATATTTCAAAGATGGTAAGAGAGCACCTTTTCTTTCTGTAGGAGGGGAGGCCTTACCCTCCCTTGAACTAATTGTTGGGCTTTATGAATCAGCAGAAAGAGGAAAAGAAATCACCTTTCCTTTCAAACCAAGATACTGCAAGCTTGGTAAAGGAGTTTAATTATGACGAAGATACCTCTCTTGGATTTGAGGCGTGGTTTTTCTGAAATTGAAGAGGAGGTCATAGAGGGATTTAGAGAAGTTTTTAAGAGTATGAAAATTCTTAATGGTCCAAATCTCCAGGCTTTTGAACATGAATGGGCCAAATATTTAGGGGTAAAGCATGCTATAGGCTATAGCTGTGGGACCTCGACCCTTTTAGCAAGTTTAATTGCTCTTGGAATTGGAAAGGGAGATCAGGTTCTTCTTCAGGCTAATGGTTTTATTGCAGATTTTGAGGCGATCTATTTTTCAGGGGCTGAGCCAGTTTTTCTTGAAGTAGATCCTAAGACTTTTGGACCAGATCTTAATGACCTTGAGAAAAAAATTACTCCTCGCACTAAGGCCCTTTTACTCATTCATATGTATGGACATCCCTGTGAGATGGATGACATTCTCGAAATCTGTGAAAAATATGGACTCTTTCTTATTGAAGATGCCTCCCATGCCCATGGAGCAGAATATAGAGGTAAGAAGGTAGGAACTTTTGGAAAGGTTGGCTGCTTCAGTTGTGGCCCAGTTAAAAACTTGAATGCGGTTGGTGACGCAGGGGTGGTAGTAACTAACGATGACGAATTAGCCTTCAAACTTAGATATTTTCGAGTCCATGGTCAGGTTGAAAAAAATCACTCCCATTTCCCTGGGCTCAATACTCGCCTTGATGAACTTCAGGCAGTCATTTTGAGAGCCAAGCTTAAAACCCTTGATGAAAAAAATGAAAAACGAAGAGAAATTGCAAGATACTACACAGAAAAGCTAGCTGAAATTCAAGAACTTTTTTTACCACCCCTTGATCCACCCTATAAAAAAAGCGTTTATCATCGTTATGTTATTGGAACTCCTAAGAGGGAAGAATTGATTCAATTTTTGAAAGAAAGGGGAATTGAAACAGGATATTACTATCCTATACCACTTCATCAACATAAAGCTTATCTTGATACCTTTGGAAAATCATGGAAGCTTCCCCAGGCAGAGAGACTTGCAAGGGAACTTGTAGCTATTCCTATCTATCCAGAACTGCTGCAAGAAGAAATCGATTATGTAGTTGACTCTATAAAAACTTTTTTCACCCATAGGAAATGAGTGGTAAATCAATTTCCATTGTCATACCCATGCACAATGAAGAAGGGAATGTAGATTTAGTATATCACGAAGTAAAAAATGTCTGCGAAGAGATTAAAACTGAGAAGGGCTACGACTACGAAATTATTTTTATCAATGATGGAAGCACGGATAAAACCCTTGAAAAACTCAAAACTATTAAGGAGCTTGATCCCAAGGTTAGAATTCTTAATATGGATAGAAATCGTGGTCAAGCAGCAGCTTTAACTGCAGGTTTTCAACTTGCAAGAGGGGATTTAATTTTTACTATAGATGGAGATGGCCAAAACGATCCTAAATACTTGAAAGAGCTTCTTCAAAAACTTGAGGATGGTTATAAAGTAGCCACAGGTTATCGTATAAAGAGAAAGGAGCCTTTGTTAACCCGAAAGCTACCCTCCTTTATAGCTAATCGTCTAATTGCTTTAGTGACTGGACTCAAAGTGAGAGATAATGGATGTTCTCTCAAGGGATATGTGGCAGAGATACCTAAAAGGGTTCAAATTCCTCATGGCTTTCACAGATTTTTACCAGCCCTTTTTGGAGTTAAAAATGAAGAAGTAGTTGAAATTCCTGTTCTTGATAGAAAACGCTACTGGGGGCGTTCACATTACGGCCTAAAAAGGACCTTTGAAGTCTTAAGAGAACTTATCACCTTTCCCTTTTTAAGAAAATCAGAGTTTTACGAAAAATTTTTCAAAATCTGGGGCTACTTGCATATTATCCTTTTTGTGCCAGTAGCTATATGGTTTATAATAAAGCCCGATCTTTTAAAAGTAGCCCTTCTTTTGGCTTTACTCTCTGGAGCCATAGTAAGTTATATTATTCATAAAAATCTAAAGCGCTTTAATCTATCTCAAAAAGAAGGTGTCTTTAGAGTTGAAGAGTTGTAAAGAACATAATAACTTTTTGATTTATCTTTCTTACTTTCAAATTTTACAAGTTGAAACCCTTTAGTTTGAAAAGAGTTAATCCATTCAATATCTATAGTTTTTCTAATTACTATGATATTACATTCAAAAAGATCTTTCTTTAATTCCCTAAAGTCTTCAACTTTGCTATTTATTCTTGCATAATAATAGAAATTAGCTGTAGGTTTTTCCTGTGGTGAAAAACTGCAAAGTTTTAGATTAGGATTCTTCGTTAGTAAATTTTTTACAAAAATTCCTGCCTCTTTTTCGGTACTAAAATAATAGATGGGTTGGATTACAGAAAAGAAGTAGATTTCTGAAAGATAAAAAATAAGACCTAGAGCCATAATTTTAACTAATCTATCTCCTGAGGCTTTTGGTATTATAAACTTTGCTATAATAAAAATCTGGAGGATAATAGTTACAATTAACCAAAAAATTAATTCTAAATTAAGAGAATATCCAAATTTTTTAAGAAAAATTATACTTAATAAGCTTAAAAGAGGTAAAAGATAAGATAAATAAGTGTACAATTTTATCAGGATCTCGTTAATATTTTGTAGGTAGAAAGTTATTAAAATTATGGAAAAAGGAAGAATAGGTAGAATATAATAATCTCTTCTTGCTTTAGCTAGAGTGAAAAGTAAAAAAATCAAAAGATTAGTAATAAAGAAAAGTTTTTCTTCTAAAGGTGAGAAATTTAAAAAGTTTTGAAAGTTTTTAAAGTTTTTGTAAAGTGAATCTATTAGAAAAAGGATAAAAGGTAGAACCCACATAGGCCATGCATAAAGGTAAATATAAAAGGGCCTTAAATTATCATAAGGATCAAAGGCTTGTTTAATATTTTCTATGAACCATAAATGAAAAGGAAGTTCAGTATTTAATTCTTTGGAAGTAAGATAATAGGGAAGAAAATATAAAAAAAATCCTATGACTAAAGATATAAAAAGTTTCAAATTAAAATGATAAAATCTTCGGTATAAAAATATATCAACTAAAACAAAAATAGTTAAAACAGCTATAGAGGTAATCCCCTTACTTAAAGCTCCAAAAAGCATAGCTAATATAAAAAGGAGATAGCCTACTAAATTAGTTTTGTCACGAAAATAGAGATAAACAGCTATAGCTGAGACGATGCCAAAGAGTTGATAGATTTCTGATTGGGCAAGTCTTGAAAATTGTAGAAATCCAAGAGAGACTCCATAAAGGAGGGTCCCCAGAATAGCCAAGTCATCTTTAAAAAGCCTTTTAGAGATAAAGTAAAAAAAAAGGCAAGAGAGAAGGCCAAGAATGGCTCCAGGGAGTCTTGCTGAAAGCTCAGAGATTCCCAAAAGTTGCTCACTAATTTTTATAAGCCAAAAAGGAATAAGAGGTTTAGTAACATGGGGTTCAAAGTTTAGAGTGGGAACAAACCAGGATCCTCTAAGGATCATCTCCCGTGAGGCCTCTGCCCATCTTCCCTCAACCCCAAAAAGAGGTCTCTTTCCAAGATTGTAAAAGATTCCAAAAATCAAAAGAATCAAAAAAAGGATAAGCAAGCTCCTGGGAAGTTTACTCATATTAAGTCCTTTTTATTAGAGAGTATTTCATCTTTTTTAACCCTTAAGTCTATGTTAAACTTTACCAGAAAAATTACCAGAAACAAAGTCAATGAAAACAAAGGTACTTATTTTTATAGCAATTTTTCTTTTTGGTATAATCCTTTACTTCCCCTATATTTCAGGTAAAGAATTTCAGGGGGAAGAGGGGAGAAGAGTTCTTATTGCTCTTCAAATGCTTGAATCAAGAGAATATCTAATTCCCCAACTCTTTGGAGAGCCCTATTTCAATAAACCACCTCTTTTTAACTTAGCTTTAGCTCTTTTCTTTAAGCTTACTGGAGATTATTCAGAATTAACAGCAAGGGCTCTTTCAGCCCTCTCTATAATTTTTTCAGCCCTTTTTTTAACTTTTATTTGGATAAAGCTTCTTGAGGCCTCTAAAGAAAGAGCCTGTCTTTCAGCTTACCATTACCTTCTTCCAGGCCTTATTTTTCTTACAATTCCAGAGGTTATAGATAAGGCTCTTAGAGCTGAAATTGATGCCTTCTATACCATGGTCATTACTTTCGGGTTATATAGTTGGTTCTATCTTCATGAGATCAAAGGCAAAAGAAAGGTCTCTTTTATTGTTCTTGGAATTTTTTTGGGCCTTGGCCTTTTGACTAAGACTTTCCAAGCACTGATTTTCTTTTATTTGGCCTATATTCCCTATCTCTTTTTTCAGAGACGGCTTAGAGAATTTTTTAGTTTTTCCCATTTGTTAGGAATATTTACCCTTGGGTTAGTCTTTCTTTTCTGGGCTATTCCTGTAAGCCAAAAAATGGGTTTAAAGCCTTTTTTGGTGGCTTGGCTCTATGAATACTTATCTGCAGGCAAAGCCCAAGAAATGAGCTTTTTGCAGCACCTTGAAAGTTATACTCTCTCTGCTCTACTTGGATTTTCTCCCTGGATTTTTGCCCTTCTTACTTTAAGAAGCCCTAACTTTAAGAATTTTCTTAAAGAAAATACTAACCTTTACCGACTCTTTTTATTCAGTCTTTTTCTTTTTTTCTTTAGTTATGTTTTTCACTTTCTTTTTCCTGGTGCAAGGCTTCGCTACATGCTACCTTCTGTTTCAGGCCTTGTTATGACAGCAACTTTGATATTTTATTATTCTTTTTTAAAAGACAATTTCCTCAAAAGATATCAAATATTTTTTAATAAGATCTTTCCTTCCTTAAGTTTACTTTTGGCTATAGTAATTTTCTTTTACTTTTTTAGAAAGAATTGGACATTTTCTTGGTTTGTTTATATTAATTTTCTTCTGTTTATATTTTTAAATTTATTAGCAATTATAAAAGAGCTTTCTATGAGGGAGGTGTTTTTTTATTTTGTTTTTTATGTCTTTTTGGTAAAGCAACTCTTTGTTGGTTTCTATTATCCCTTTCATCAGAAAGAAAAAAACTATTTTATAAATAGTGCTTTTTTGCTTTCTATGCTCATGGGAGATAAAAAGGAGCTTTATCTTTGCGGAGTAGTTCCGCATCACTTAGTTTATTATCTCAAATATCGTTATAATCTTCTTGAAAAGATTTTTTATCTGAAAGATTGTAGAGAAGGGCCCTCTCAAAGTTATCTTTTACTTAAGGATCTTTCTTTAATTTCTGAAAAAGAAAAGATCGATAAAGTTTTTCCTCTAAGGGTAAGAAATAAGTTATACTATTTAGTGTTAACGAAGTAAGTATTTTTCAACTTTTTTAGGCGCTTTTGTCTCTTTTTTTCAATACAATATAGATAAAAATCCTTGTCATGTGGGCTTATGTTTTTCATCAAGGTAGCATAGGTATCGAAGATTAAATCTCTGGCCTTTTTCAATCCATCCCATTCAAGAGTCATAGTAAGGGAAGAAAGGTCCTTTAAACGCTCTTCTTTACTTGGCCTTCTCTCAAGAAACTTTATGCCATCAAGGTCAAAGAGTTTAAATCCTTCTTTTTCGTCATAATAGAAATTGTTATATTTAGTATCTCCAAGTAGGATGCCCTTTTCGTGGATTTCAAAGATAAATTTTACAAGCTTGACTAGTAAGTTTATAAAGTTTTCTTGAAACAAAAGCTCTTTACTTAGGAAACCTTTTTCTATATAGGGAAAGAGGATCCCTCCGTAAAAGATTCTTTTCTTCAAGTAGGCAATAATCTGACTTTCATAAAAGACAAAAAGAGGCTTTAAAAGAGGAATTTCTTTTTCACTAATGTTTTTATAAGTATAAAGAAAAGCCTTAAGCCTATTTCTCCTGAAAGGTCTTGTGCAAAAGGCCTTTAAAAAGTAGAGAGGCTTTAAATTTTCAATGGAAGAAAGCACTAATATTATATGAGAAGGAGCACTTTTTTGATATCTTAAAATAAAAGGTTTAAGAAAGAAGTCTTCTAAAGCTACTAAAGGAAGGCTGTAGCGAACTATAGTTAAATTCTTCCAGTTAGGAAAGAGCTTTTGAAGCATACTCAATTTTTAAAGTTCAAGATAAGAGAGTAAACAATTTACATAATTCTCCCAGGTTAGCTCTTTAATGGATTCATAAATTTTTTGGGGATCAAAGGTAGTATTTAAAGCTTTTATAATAGTTGATTTTAGAGAAAGGGGATTTCTCTCGGAGATAAAACCATTTAGCCCCTCTTTTATCCATTCCGAAGCACCATCATTAGGGGTTGTGATAACAGGGGTTCCACTGGCTAAAGCTTCAAGAGTTGCAAGAGATGAAGGATCATAAAGAGTTGGAAGTACAAAAAGGTCAGTTAAGGCATAAAGCTCTCTTACATTTTTTATTTTTCCAAGATAGTGGATCCTTTCAGTGTTTTTTCCTTCAGCTCCTGCCACAAGAAGCTTTACCTTTTCTGGAAGTTCAGGCAATATTTTAAAAAGGAGGTGAAGACCTTTCCTTTTTGTGTCATAGCCTACAAAGAGAATAAGGAAATCCTCTTTGGAAAAGCCCCATTTTCTTCTAAGATCATCCTTTTGACTTTTAAGGTCAGGGTTAAACTTTGAAAAATCCATACCTCTGTAACAGATAAAAGTTTTTTCATAGAAAAAGGGATAATATTTTTTAATCAAGGTCTTTCCAAAAGAGGAGAGTGAAATAGCCCTTTTAGTGTGTTTAAGAGCTTTTTTCTCAAGTGAAAGAAGCAATTTATAACGAGGTCTTAGATTGGCTAAGAGGGGTTTTTTAAGATTAATTAGGTGGGCTACAAGGGGATCACACATTATAAAAAGATCCGATTCAAAGGGATAGCGAAAAAAACTAATTAGTTTATAGGAGTTTATCTTTTTGAGAAGGCATCTTGCTTGGTAAATAAATAAAAGGTGTTTTAAAATTGATCCAAAACCTTTTAATTTTATAAGATAGAGCTCCATTTCTTTTTGCATTTCTTTGGGAAAGGAGACAGTATGAGCAATTATTCCTATCCTAAAGCCTTGATTAAGGAGACCTTCTACAACTTTAGCAGCGTGATATTCTGCTCCACCAATACCGAATCCAATTTTTGGTCGCATTACTAGGATTTTTTTCATTTTGAGATAGAATAAAGGAAATTTTTAAAAAAGCAAATAAATATGGCAGAAGAAGTAAAAAAATTAAATAAAATTTTTTTAATTATTTTTAGTTTAGGATGGACATTACTGTGGATTTCTCTTTTTTTTAAACACACAAGAACTCTCTGGTGGATTGGCGATTTTCTTTTATTTTTTCTTTTAGTTTACATTTTTTTTAAGAATAAGACTTTCTTTATTTCATTTAATAAATTTTTTCTTTTACTTATTTTTTTGTTTTTGCTTTGTTTATTCCCTTTTGCTATAAATTCATACTACCTATTAGCTTCATTTGAAGCTTTTCTTTTAAATTATTTCTTTCATATTTGCATAGCTTTTTTACTTATATACTTTGTTTATTATTACGAAGAATTTATTTTCTCTCCTACATTTTTTGGCCCAATTTTAATAACCAATTTAGCTATTAATTTATATCATTTTTTATTTGTTTTAATAAAATGTAATTTTTATCTTTTATGTTTCATTACAAACGGTTACGTATTAGCGGAATCCTCCTTACTAAAAGGATTTGTTATAACTTCTTCAACTTATCTTTTTTGTTTTATTTATTTTCTTTTTCTTTATTTAAGGTCCTCTTCAAAAAGATTACTTTTTTTATTTATGGCTTTATTTAATTTATTTTTTATTTTTTGGTTAGGAAGAAGAGCAGTTTTATTAGCGCTAATCTTAAGTTTTTTTGTTTTATTTTTACTGTCTAATAAACAAAGATTAAAAATTATAGGTTTAACTTTTTTATTTTTAATTGTATTTGGCTTAATTTTTTTTTTCACAACACCTTGGGGGAAACAGATACTTATTAGAAGTGATAATCTAAAACTTCTTTTTACTTTTAAATATGAAAATTTTGCAAAAGCCGGATCTTTTGGAATGAGGCTTTATATTTGGCCAATATATATAAACAAAATCTTAGAAGACCCTTTCTCAGGAACAGGCCTTGGAAGGCGAGTTCAAAAAAAAGTTCTTTCTGAAACTAATAAGAGAGCTTTAAGCCTTGAGCATGCTCATAATCTATTTTTAAATCTCTCTCTTCAAGCAGGGATTCATACTGCTTTAGTATTTTTTATTATTTATCTTTACACTTTAATTATAGCTTTTAGACTTTGGAAAACTACCAAAGAAGATTATATAGCTGGGACTTTGTTTCTATTTTTGTTAGCTTTTTTTATAATTTCTATGTTCGAAGGAATGGAAGAAGGCACACGATTAACACCTTTTTGGATAGCTTCAGGACTAACTTTAGGATTATGGGCTAAATTGAATTTCCCACAAGTTCATTAATACTCATATCAAGATTTAGATGCAATTGGAATTTTTGAACTGGTTTTTTTTGCAATTTTTAGATATAACTTTAAAAAAGCTTTTAGTTTACTAAATTTTAAGAGTATTATGAGCATTAAGTTGTAGGAGTGAATGTAATAGCTTTATGAATGGTCTACTTTATAATTAATGATGTTTTTTGGAATTCAAGAAGGACTTAATTTCATTCCTTTTTTAAATAACAGTTGGTATAATTTAGGGATATGGAAGGAAAACTTAAGGTCGCCTTTTTTCTAACCAAATCTGGAAATAGAAGGCATGTGCTTCAACTTAAGGCCTTGGAAGAGGCCGGATTTTATCCTTTAGTAATTCTTTTTAATACTGAGCCAGAGAAAACCTACTTTTATCAAAAGGGACTTGGAAAAAAACTTCGTTTTTTATCTATCTCCTATGAAGAGGGTGGAAGAAAAATAAAGTTAAAGGTCTTGAGAGAGCTTATTAATCTTTTAAAAAAGGAAAAAATAAGAGCTGTTTTAACTCATCGTTTTCGCTTACTTAAATATCTTTATCTTGCTAAATTTTTTTATAAAGATTTAAAGATTATCTTTTATCCTGTAGTCTCAGGGGAACTAAAACATTTGGGAAGACGGCTTGCTTTTAAAGTAATTAAAAAAAGTATCTCCAAAATTGTGGTAAATAGTAGGGCCTTGAAGGAAGAGCTTTGTGCCTTAAAAGTCGTCAAACCTGAAGAGGTTGAAATTATTTATTCTTCTGTAGATCCTGAAGAATTTTCCCTAGATTTAACCAAATTTGAAGCCAGAAGATACTTAAGACTACCAGAAGGATTTTATTTTGGAATGGTTGCTAAATTTAGGCCCGAAAAGGACCACCAAACTTTACTTTTAGCCTTTAAAAGATTTTTAGATATGGGCGGTAAAGCTTATCTTCTTTTAGTAGGAGATGGACCAACTAAAGAAGAGACTGTAAAGTTAGCTAAAAAGCTTCAAATTTCATCTTTAGTAATTTTTGCTGGAGAGATTGATCCACTACAGGTCCCTTTATATCTAAGGACTTTAGATGTATATGTACATTCCTCTTATAGAGAAGGAATGCCCCTTGCTGTCCTTGAAGCTCTCTCTTCAGGTCTTCCAATTATAGCAACTGAGGCTGAAGGACTTCCTGATATCTTTGACTGTCCATACTTTTTTGGTTATCTTGTTCCTAAAAGGAATGAAGTAGCCTTAGCAGAGGCTATGTGGAAGATTTACAATCTTCCAGAAAAGGAAAGAGAGATTTTAGGAAGAAATGCTAAAAGACGTTTTGAAGAGGACTTTTCTCCTGAGGCTTTAGCTAAAAACACTATTAGACTCTTTTCTGAAATTTTTAATTCTTAGGCACTCTTTCATTAAGAGTTAAAAAAGCAGACAATAAGAATAGCCGTACATATAAATTTCTAAAGAGTTTGTTCTTCCCCTCCTCAGCAAAGATTTCTATCTTTTTTAAGAGCTTGCTAATGTGCCTTTTAGCCCAATAGGGACACTCTAAAATAATTTCTTTGGTTTTATTAGAAGTCTTAATAAGCGGATAAGGATCAAAACCATATGAATATTTTCCCAATTGGTCTGCATCCAGGTCCAACTTCTCTTTTAGGATTTTTCTTAAAATTAATTTATTTTTAAAATTTTTTCTATCAAACAGATATTTTTCATCAATGTGAAAAACATAATTTATAACCTCTTTGTCAGTCCAGGGCAAAATCAAATTAGCATTGTAGACCTCGGCAAAATTTCTAACTTTTTTAATCACAAGGTCATATTCTGCTTTTGTTCCCCATAAATCAGCTTTTATATCAAAGTAGTCCCAATTTTTTCTCTTAAGTTCTTCATTCTTCCAATAGGAATAAACTGGGATAGCCTCAGGATAAATTTTTTGAGTGTCCGAGTAGGTAAAACCTATTAAGCCTATCATTTCCGCTCGAGTACGACACAATTTTTGAAGAAAATTTCCTGTAGAGAGCCATTCTGCAAGGGGTCTCAAAAAATAAAAGAATGGATAGATTTTTTGGCGCTTATACTCTATGGGCCTAGGGACATGGCCAAAATAAATATCAACTCCACTTCCGTCAATAATGTTACTTTTTTTAAAATCAATTTGTAAAGCATAAAAAGGATAGGCAAGAGAAACTCCGTCAGCACAGGGTAGTGAAATCTTGCGAAAATAAAATTCCAACTCCTGCCAGTGTTCTACTGTTAAGACCTTTGGGATAAAAAGCTTTTGGTGCCTAACTCCTAATTTAGTAGCAATCTTTTTAGCAACCTCACTTTCGTCTTTTCTATCTCCTGTGGAAAGGGTAAGACAAGTTAAATTCTCCGCGAAGCCACCTTCTACTAGGGCTAAAAGAATGGTATTGCTATCTTTCCCAAGACTCTGAAATAAATAAATTTCACCATCTTTTAATCTTTTCTTTACAGCAGAAAAGAGAAGATCGAGTAAAATTTTTTCATTTGGTATTCTTCCTTTTCTAAGTGAATTCTTATAAGGAAATAAATGATAAAAAGAAATTTCTATATTTTCACCTTGTTTTTTAACTATAGCTCTATCTCCTATATTTAAAACAAAAAGATTCTCGTAAATAGTAAAAGGGGGAGGAATAACTCCGCTTTGAAGAAAAAAGGAAATACCTAGAGGAGATATTTTTAGATCCTCTCTTACTTCCTTAAAGTCTAAAAGTTTTTGAATTTCTGTGGAAGAAAAAAGTTTTTTTCTATCTTTTGTTAGATAAAGATACAGGGGTTTTTCACCAGTATCGTCTCCTTTTAATTCAAGTTCTGACTCTTTGAAATTAATAGAATCCCAAAATTGAATCATCTTTAAAGAGGCTTTCCCTTTTTTCTTACCCTTTCAGTCCTTTGGCGAATTCTTTTTATTTTAAGAGAAAGTAAAAATTTAAAAATAGGAGAGAGAGAGTGAAAATAATTCTCATAAAAATTAAGAAAAGTCTTTAAAAACTCAGAGCTTTTTTCATGAAGATAGTTTTCAAAAGAATAGCCAAGCTGTGCAAGGTCTTTTATGTGGTATTTTAAAGTAAATAAAGGACTAACCTTTACCCTTGACACATCAAGAATATAAATTTTTTCTCCATCCCAATAAAAGTGATTTAAATAACAATCTTGGTGAAAGAGTTTTTCTTTGTGAAAGGAAGCTAAAAATTCGGCTAAAACTTTAAGAAGAGAAGGCTTTTCTTTGAGAAGCTCAGAAAGAGGTTTCCCAGGAACTTCTTCCGTTGCAATTAAGGCATAAGAGGAATTATGAAAGAAAAAGAGAGGTTTTGGCGGATTAAAGCCTTTCTCATAGAGAAAACAAAGATTTTTCCACTCAGACTTTGCCTCAAACAAGCGATCTGAATAAATTTTTAAATAAAATCTTATTCCCTTAAGATCAAATCCAAAAATTTGTCTATAACGTTTTTGATGTTTAAAAAAAGGTTCAGGTAGTTCTTTAAGAATTTCTGGATAAGGATTTAAAAGTTTTTCAAAGTATAAAAGATATTCTATATTTATTTGAAAATTTTCTTTTTCAATTATTGTAAGATTTTTTTGAATCATTAAAAATCTAAAAACTTTTCAAATTTGTGAAAATATAGTTACCTTTTGATTTAATGAAAGATTTTATCCAAAGTTTTAAAAATTTAAAACTGATCACACCTTTAGGATAAATTTTCTTAGCCTCGATTAAATAGGTAAAACTTAAGGAATAATGCTTATTTAGATAAGCCTTTTTTGCAAGTTCACAATAAGTTAAATATAAAGCATAAGGATATAGGGGGTGAAACATAGAGGGAAGATCTTTAAAAAGGTAATCTACGGCGGATAGGGATTTTTCAAGGTAAAAATTGGCATTATATCTTAGTCGATGGGGATGATCTCTAATAAGACCCAAAGGCTCATTTATAATTTTTACCTTATGAAGAGTTAGCCATTTAGCCTTAATTACAAAATCTTCGCGAACTTTTAGATCCTCTGGGAAGGAATGAAGAAGAGCAACCTCCCTTTTTACCAAATAAAGCCCTTCTGAATAAGCTCCTTCAAGAAAAAATTTTAAACGCATGAAAGGATTCTCTACTTCAGGAAAAGGCTTGAATTTCTTTTTACCTCTTTTTTCGCGGAAACTATTAGTCAAATAAACTTCATAAGAGTTATTTTGACTAAGATAAATCAATTTTTCAAGGGATCTCGGAAGTAATAAATCATCCGAGGCCAAAAAGAAAACATATTTTCCTTTAGCTAATTTTAAGCCGCTGTTTCTTGCAGAAGAGACCCCAAGATTTTGAGAATGCCTAAAAATTTTAAGAAAAGAATATTTATTACTTAATTCCTTAAGATACTCCCAAGTTCCATCCTCAGAGCCATCATCAACTACAATTACCTCTACAGGATGATGATTAATTTGAGAAAATACAGACTCAAGAGTCTCTTTTAAAAGAGGCAAGCGATTATAAGTAGGAATAATAATTGAGACAAGAGGATTTTCTGAGGTTTTCATATCAATACGGGTTTGCCGCCAATTTCTTGGATAAGCTTTTCAATTTCTTCAGGAGGAAGCCTTTTTACAGGCTCTCCTTTCATAGCCTCACTGATTTTCTCCTCAATTACAGTTCCATGAATATGATCAGCTCCCCATAGGAGAGCTACTTGAGAAAGACCGACTCCAAGAAAAACCCAATAGGCTTTTATGTGAGGAAAGTTGTCAAGGATAATCCTTGATAGGGCAATAGTTTTTAAAATTTTTTGAGAAGAGGGAGGCCTTAGATGGGAAAGTTTGGTGTTTTCTGGAATAAAGGCAAGGGGCACAAAGGCAGAAAATCCACCTGTCTCTTCTTGGATTTCTCTTAGTTTCAAAAGATGATCTACTACTTCTTCTTCAGTTTCAATGTGTCCAAAAAGGAGGGTAGCATTAGTTTTAATACCCAATCGATGAGCTGTTTTGGCAATATCAATCCATCTCTCCGAGCTTATTTTAGCAGGATAAAGCTCCTTTCTTATCCTTTCAGAAAAGACTTCAGCTCCACCACCAGGAATCTCCGATAAGCCAGCCTCTTTTAGTTCTAAGAGCACTTCTTCCACAGGTTTTTGGCTAATTTTACTTAAAAAATCAATCTCAACACAAGTAAAGGCTCTAATTCTTACCTGGGGCTTAGCCTTTTTGACAGCCTTTATAAGATTTAGGTAATATTCATAAGGAAGAGAAGGATTTAGACCTCCAACAATATGTACTTCTCTAAGAGAGTCTTCTTGAGAAAGCTTTTCGAGAATTTCTTCAAGGCTTAGAGTATAAGCTCCCTTTTCATTTGGTTTTTTGTGATACCCGCAAAATTTGCAATTAAGAACGCAAATATTAGTGTAGTTGATATGGCGATTAATAGTGTAGTAGTACTTTTTTCCATGAAGTTTTTCTTTAATTTCGTGAGCCCATCTACCAAGCTCAAAAAGATCCCCCTCTTTATAAAGTTTGATTAGTTCTTGACGAGATAGCATCTTAGTAAAATTTTTAGATTAGAAGAACAGGTATTTCTTCAGCCCTCTTTAAAGCCCCTTTGGTTGCCCTTTTTCCAAGAACCATAGGAATGCATTCCTTCTGATAAGCCCTTGAGATAATTTCTGCCCTTTTAAATGCCCTCTCAACATCCTTTTTATCTATCACATAGGAGACCTCAACTGCAATAAGAACATTCTTTTTGGAATCTTTTCTGAGATACCCTTGGGCAAGGACATCTACCTTTAAGGCATAATCAGCTTCTTCTTCAGTAATAAGATTTTTTTCCACAGCCTCATAGAGTTGGTCAGCCAATTCACCTCCATCAATTACTTTGGCCTTGGCAATAAGCTTCCCAATAAAGGCTCCAATATTGCTTCTAACCTTTAATTCCAAAACCTCTCCTTTTAAGTAAGCTACATCATTTTTAAGGGCTTCGACATCTCTTTTAAGAATTTCGACCTCTCTTTTAAGAGTTTCAACCTCTCTTTTAAGAGTTTCGACATCAATTTTTAGGGGTTTAAATTCTTTTTCAACAAATTCGTCAAATTTTTTAGGAAGATTAAGTAGCTCCTCAGTTAGCAGTACCCTTCTAAGTTCTTCCGCCCATTCAGGATGGTTTTTAAGAGCCCTGTAAATATCTGCCAGGGTAATAATTCTACAATTTTCCATTTCCTTTTCAATTTCTTCAGAGGTCTTTTCTGGAAGAGCCATTTCTATTTACCTCTTAAAATAAAAATAACTTAATTTTTTCTTTTTTGAAAGGGGGTATTTAATCTTTTTAACCCAATCAAAAAATCAATAATTACACTAATCAGGAAAGGGCCTTCATTAAAATTTCTTTAGTAGTTTCAAAGTTGTAATATTTTTCAAGACCCCAGACCAGTGCTATTTGAACTGTAATTTTAGCAGTTTCCTCTACAGCTTTTTCATCAAGACCTGCCTCTTTAAAACTGGTTGGGCTCCCAATCTTTTTAAACCAATTCTTCAAGGCCTCAATTCCTTCCTCAGCCTTTGATAGGCCAAAGACCTCTTTGGCAAATCTCTCAAAGGGAGAGGGATTTTTGGCACACCACCATTTCATCCAGGCAGGGATAACTATACTCAAGCAAGCCCCATGAGGAAGATCATAGAGGCCTCCAATGGCATGAGCTAATAGGTGATTGTGAAAGCCACCACCTTTAAATCCAATCTGGGCAAGGCCATTTAAGGCAAGAGTTGAGGCCCACATAAATTCAGCTCGAGCTTGATAATCCTTAGGATTCTCCAAAATAGCCTCAGTAGTTTCCATAACTGTCTTAATCAGGCCTTCTATAAATCTGGCCTGTATTTTAGGACAATAATCACTACTAAAATAAAGCTCTATTACATGAGCTATTACATCAACCGCTGCATAAGCTTGATACTCCTTTGGTACAGTAAAGGTAAGTTCGGGATTTAAAATCGAGGCTTTGGGGCAGAGCAATGGGGAACTTATGTAAAGTTTTTCTTTGGTTTCATCATGGGTAATAACTGCATTGCCATTCATTTCCGTTCCTGTTGCAGCTAAAGTAAGAATATCAAAAACAGGAAGGGCTTCTTTTATTTCTTTTTCATGCCTAAAATAGCTCCAAAGCTCTTCCTCACCAACTATAACTCCAAGGGCTATAGCTTTAGCTTCATCAACTACAGAACCTCCTCCAACACCAAGTATAGCCTCTGCTCCAAATTCCTTAGCTTTCCTAACTCCCTCAAGAGTATGTGAAAGTATAGGATTGGGTTTGACTCCTCCATGTTCGATAAATTCAATCTTTACCTCCTTCAAAGATTTGACCACTTTATCATAAAGCCCAATTTTTTTAATTGAGCTCCTACCGTAAAGAAATAAAATTTTTTTAACCCCGTGCTTCTTAATAATCTCTCCAATTTTTTCCTCTTGGCCTCTTCCAAAATAAATTTCTGTGGGATTGTAATAGACAAAATTTTCCATAGCTTTCCTCCTGTGTTTTATTTTATTTTATTGTATATTTTTTAAAACATAAAGCTTGTAAAGTCAAGGAATTTTGGGATAATAGTAAAAAAACTAAGGAGGCAATTATGGAAGCCCTTGACCAAATTCTTTATCAGGCAGTTTTTGAGGAAAATCCGGAGGAAAAAAATAGGAAATTAAAAACTCTTCTTCAAACCCTAAATGATAAAGGCTACAAAGGAGAGTCTATTTATCCCCTTTATCGCAAATTCTCTGAGAAATTTCTTGGTTTTACTGTTCCAGCTATGAACATTAGAGGGATGACTTATGATGTAGCGAGAAGAATTTTTAGAGTAGCTAAGAGATTAAAAGTGGGAGCCTTTATCTTTGAAATTGCTAAGTCAGAAATGGGATATACTAAACAGGACCCGCTAGAATATGCAACCGTGATTTTGTCTGCAGCTTATAGGGAAAATTTTGACGGACCCGTTTTTATACAGGGAGATCATTTCCAACTTAATCGCAAGTCTTTTTTTGCCAATCCTGAGAGGGAAAAAGAGAGTCTAAAGAGACTAATAAAAGAGGCCCTTTCTGCCCAGTTTTATAACATTGACCTTGATGCCTCAACCCTTGTTGACCTAGAGAAAGAAACAGTGGAAGAACAGCAAAGATATAACTATGAGGTAACCGCAGAACTAGCTGAATATGTGAGGGCTTTAGAGCCAGAAGGTGTTATCGTTAATTTAGGAGGAGAAATAGGAGAGATTGGTGGCCACAACAGTACCCCAGAAGAATTGAGAGCCTTTTTAACAGGCTTTAATAAGACCTTTAAAGGTAAAGTTGGGCTCTCCAAAATTAGTGTTCAAACTGGAACTTCCCATGGAGGAGTTGTCCTTCCTGATGGAAGAGTAGCTGAAGTTGCCCTTGATTTCAACGTACTTAAAACTCTTTCAAGAATTGCAAGAGACGAATTTGGTTTGGCAGGAGCTGTTCAACATGGAGCTTCAACTCTTCCAGAGGAGGCCTTTTATAAGTTTCCTGAGTCTGAATGTGTAGAAGTTCATCTGGCAACCGGCTTCCAGAATTTTCTCTATGACCATCCTGCCTTACCTAAGGAATTTCGCGAAAAGATTTACTATTACTTAAAAACCAATCTTAAGCATGAATGGAAAGAAGGTTTAAGTGAGGCTCAATTTCTTTATAAAACTAGGAAAAAAGGCTTTGGGATTTTTAAGAGGGAATGGTGGGACCTTTCTGAAGAGGTAAAAGAAAAAATATTATCCGATATGGAGGGGCTTTTTGAGAAAATTTTTAAGGCCTTAAATGTGGTGAATACTAAAGATCTAATAAAGGAGATCTTTAATAAGAAAAATTAAGGCCTAAGAGATCTTTTGAAAATATTTTCCGGGTAGGCTTTTGATTAAATTTTTGAATTCAAGTTCTGTTAAGATTTGTAGCAAAAGGGGAGGGGAGATTTTGGTCTTTTCTGCAAGTTCTTCAAAGTGAGTTGGTCCTAAGGAAAGAATCTCAAGGATTGTTTTTTCTTCTTCGGTAATTTCAATATCTGGCTTTTCTTCTGATAAAGTTTTTTCACTATCAAGACCAAGATAATGAAGAATCTCAAGGGGATGAGTTACGGGGATCGCTCCCTCCTTTAAAAGAAAGTTTGTGCCTTTACTTTGTTCGGAAAAGATATTTCCTGGTATAGAAAAGACCTCTTTTCCCTGTTCCTGAGCCCAGCGAGCAGTAATCAAAGTACCACTTCTTTCTCCTGCTTCAATAACAAGAATTCCCTTTGAAAGACCACTAATAATTCTATTCCTTCTCGGAAAATTTTCTCGCTTAGGTTTGGTCCCCAGGGGAAATTCAGAAATGATAGCTCCTCCTGTTTCAACTATTCTTTTAAAAAGGTCTCTATTTTCGGCAGGATAGATTATATCAAGCCCTGAACCAAGGACGGCTATAGTGGCATGTCCCTTTTCTACGCAAACTCGGTGAACTATAGTATCAATACCTCTTGCAAGCCCAGAAACTAAGCAAAGCCCTGCTTTACTTAAGATCTCTGCAAAGTATCTTGCAACTTCCTTTCCATAAGGACTTGGCTTCCTTGATCCAACTACAGCAAACTTAGTAAGATCATTAAGCTCTCCTTTAACATAAAGGAAAAGAGGAGGATAGGGAATAAGTTTTAGATCCTCAGGAAAAGTGAGGTCTTTGATAAAAAGGATCTTTATGCCGGCTTTTTCAGCTTTTTCAAGTTCTCTCTCCGCAAGATCTAAAAGATCTTTTTCTTTTAATCTAAATTTTTCAAGTATATCCTCTGCCTGAGGGAACTCTTCTATCCATTTTGAGGCTCTAAAGGATCCCTTTTCCTTAAGATAAAGACCAAGAAAGAGGAGTTTTTCTCTCATTTAAGACTTAAATTCGAGCTCAACTTTTGTAGGAGAAAGGCTTAAAGAAGCATAGGGCTGAAGATAGCCTGAGAGATTTGCTAGTTTTTGTAAAATTTCTTCCTCAAGAGGTTCATTCATTTCAAAGGTAAGAGCTCTCTTTCCACCCTCACCAATGATAATTCTTAAATAGGTGCCCTCTTTTAAAGAGAAATAAAGTTTTTCTTCAAGAAGGCAAAGCATGCCCTTTAATTCATTAAGGGGAAGAGTTAGGAGAACCTCCCTTTCTTCGTAAATCTCTTTTTTTATTTTGTGTTTAAAGAAAAGATTAGCCTCCCAAAAGAGAAGCTCCTTTTCCATAATTTCTCTTAAGTTCCAAGGGCCTTGATTAGTATTATTCAAATCTTCCAGGGCAACCTCAAGCTGATTTTGAAGTTTCTGCAGAAGCTCCATAGCTTTTTCAATATTGGAATGGGCAGAAGGAGAAAGTAGGGTATCCTTTTTCATATAGAGGATCTGCAATTGAAAAGAAAGCCCTTGCAGGGTTCCTCTTAAGTTATGAAAATACCCTCTTACTAAGGAACCAAGGGCAAGGGTTTTGCAAAGCTCTTTCTCGCTCAACCTATTCTCCTTTGAGAAATTCTCTTCCTTGAAAAGCCTTTTTAAGAGTTAAAGGGTCAGCAAATTGGATTTCCATTCCCATAGGAATACCACAGGCAAGCTTAGAAATGGTTATTGGAAAGGGTTTTAGGAGCTCTGCTATATAAGAGGAAGTTGCCTCTCCAGCAAGAGTAGGAGAGAGAGCAAGAATTACTTCCTTTATTTCTCTCTCCTGTATAAGTTTTAAGAGATTTTCAAGCCCAAGTTCCTTTGGGCCAAACCCCTCTTTGGGAGAAAGGAGATAATGTAGCACGTAGTAATAGCCCCGATAAATGCCTGTTTTTTCTATATGGAAAAGATTAACTGGATTTTCCACTACACAAATTTTGTCCTTTTCACGAGTTTCATCTCTACAGATACCACAGATCTCTTCTTCTGAGAGATTACGGCAATATTTACAGAGTTTCACTCTGTAAGGAAGTTCCTTTATAAGGTCTCCCAGAACTTCGCAAAGCCCTGGCTTTGAGAGAAGAAAAAGAGAAAGTCTACTTGCACTCTTTTCACCAATTCCAGGAAGCTCACTTAAAGCTTCAATAAGCTTTTTTAGAGTATGAGGATAATGACTTTGCATTTTTAAAAACCTGGGAATTTAAAGCCAGGTGGGAGGGCAAGGCCTCCTGTAATTTTAGCCAGCTCCTCTTCAACCATTTCTTTAGCCCTTTTTAAGGCCTCATTAACTCCAGCCACAATAAGATCCTGAAGCATCTCCCTTTCCTCAGGTTTCAACAACTCCTCTTCAATTTCAATAGAGATTATCTCCTGTTTTCCATTAGCTGTAATCTTAACCATTCCTCCACCCACTTGGGCTGTAACTGTTCTTGTTTCAAGCTCCTTTGAGACCTCCTCCATTTTTTTTTGCATTCTCTGAACTTCCTTGAATAGCCTTTGTAGTTCCTTAGGTAATTGCATAAGCTTACTCCTTAGTGTATTGTATATTTACAATTTTGGCTGAAAAGGTTTGAGCAATGAGTTTTACCTCTGGTCTTTCTTTGACTTCATCAAGGGTTGATCTTTTATAATTCTCAACTATCACCTTTAGGGGTTTTCCAAAGTAGGATTCAATTTTTTCCTTGAGAAGGGGAAGATAAGTAGATTTAAGAAATTCTTCTTCTCCCTTGAGTTTTAAAATTATCTCTTGAGAATGGATCTCAGGCTCAGGAAGGGATAAAAGTAAAGTGTGAAGAGTTGAGGACTCTTCCTTAATTTTCTCAAGAAAATTTTCCCAGCTTTTTTGAGTGCCCTTAACTTCAGAGCTCTGAGGAATAAGAATAGCCTCTCCACTTGTAGCAAATTCTTCAAGTTTTTGAAGGATTTCCCTTATGGGAATAAGCTTTTTATATTCACAGATCTTGGCAAGGGTTAATTCAAATTGGAGCTGGGGATAAGGAGTCTTTTTAAGAAGTTCAAGATCTCGAAGGAGGGTTTGAAGAATAAGAAGAAGCTCTTCTTGGGAGGTAGTGACAAAGAGTTCTTTTAATTCGGGATTCTCAAGGTTAATAGTTGTCTCTCCGGGTAAGGCTTTGGCAAAAAAGAGATTTCTCAGATATTCAACTACCTTTTCCATAAGATAGATAAGATCAAGGCCTCTTTCGTAGAGGTTCTTACTTAAAGTTAAAGCCTTCTTTAAGTCCTTTTCTAAAAGGATTTGAACTACCTCTTCTACTAGAGAGTCTTCATGCCAGCCAAGTGAGGATTGTATATCTTCCTTGGTTTGTACTCCATAGGCCATAGCTTGGTCAAGAAGAGAAAGGGCATCTCTCATACTGCCCTGAGCCTCTTTGGCTATAAGCTCAAGGGCTGAGGTTTCTATCTTATAATTTTCCCTTTCGCAGACATACCTCAAGAACTGAACCATGGTTCTTAGATCAAGCCTCCTAAAGTCGTATCTTTGGCATCTTGAGAGAATTGTGGGAGGAAGCCTATTAGGTTCTGTAGTTGCAAGAATAAAGTAAACATGAGGAGGAGGCTCTTCAAGAGATTTAAGAAGGGCATTGGCTGCTTCCTTGGTTAACATGTGGGCCTCATCAATGATGTAAACCTTAGCCTTTCCTTTAGCAGGAGCATACTTAAGATTTTCAATGAGCTCTCTTACCTGATCAATTCCACGATTCGAGGCAGCATCAATTTCAAGGACATCTACAAAAATTCCCTTGTTTATCTCTTGACAGTTTTGACATTCATTACAGGGTTCATATCCTTCTTGGAGATTGAGGCAATTTAAGGCTTTAGCTACAATTCTTGCAATGGTAGTCTTTCCAGTTCCCTTTATTCCAGAAAATAATAAAGCATGAGTAAGTTTACCCAATTTTAAGGCATTGATAAGAGTTTTTACCACATGAGTTTGACCAACCACCTCGGAAAACTTTTGTGGACGATATTTTCTTGCTAAGACAAGATAACTCATTAGGTTTTTATTTTAATTTGACTTTAGGAAAAGACAAGTTAAGGCCCTGCCTCCCGGAGGGGGAAAGGAGGCAGGGCTGCTTGAGGATTAACTAGGAGGAGAAGATATAAAGTAACGACTAATCCAAATAAGAACTATCAAAAGGATGATTCCAAGCCCAATGCAACCCCACACTAATTTACTTTCAACAGGAAGCCAGGGATCATATTGCATTTTTTCTAGCTCTTCTATTAGCTGGTCTTTTTTTATTTCTTCAGCCATACTTAAACCTCCTTCTTAATTTTACTGCACTACTACTGGTGGTTTATATCCGTGGAAGAAGATCCAAGCGATTAAAAGACCAACCCAGATAATGAAACCAAAGAGTCCAACTAAATAAACCACTGCAAGTTTTCCTATTCCCTCTGCCCAAAGTTTTCGAAAATCAGAAATTACTCCAATAGTAAAGAAAGTAATAAGGAAGAAGATTA